>Ga0315336_1001927_pt1 | contig 35210 bp, 32 predicted proteins | sample ASW5metaG_FD_204512 | JGI IMG/M metagenome (GOLD analysis project Ga0315336, IMG submission 204512) | Ammonia-oxidizing marine archaeal communities from Monterey Bay, California, United States - ASW #5 | ecosystem: Environmental > Aquatic > Marine > Intertidal zone | place: USA: California... | reverse complement strand
GGCCGGGCGGCCAGTCCTTTCAAGCCGCACCACCAAGGCCGGCTAAACCGATGCAGCCTCACCCGGCCCACCCGGGTCACAGCACAACGTAACAACACGAAGTAACTGCACCTACGAACTTAAGGAAACCGAAATGACCCGCTTCGACATCACCCAGACAAACCGCGCCGTGGAACGTCTGATCGAGACGACGGACAACCCGCGCCATCTGTATCTGCTGCACGCCTACAACCGCCATCGCTACCTGGAGATGGCCGGTCGATACGAAGAGATCTTCGCGCCGGACATGACCGTCGAGAAGCCCGTGTACCACTTCAACATGCTCGGCAAGTGCCTCACGGTCGAAGGTGCCCAGGCAGTGAAGTCGCTGTACAGCGCGTGGGCGGACACCGCCCAGTGCATCTTCTACGCCGACGACGAGAAGTTGGCGATCAGCGACACGATGATCGTGTCGACGTCGTTCATCTACCAGCAGACCCCGGGAGTCGTGCTGGCGGCCGAGGGAGCACCTGTCGACCCGAACGCCACATATCTGGTGAAGACCGCCGAGCACATGATCTGGCCCTACGACGATCGTGGCCGCCTGGTCGGCGAGGACGTCTGGGAGTACGACGAGACGGCGCGCGAGTTCATCGAACTCGATCCCATCGACGTCCTCACGGTCCAACAGTCCGCGAAGTTGCTCGACCCGTTGATCAAGCCGTTGCCGGCGGACAATCCGTTCATTCGTTAGTCACCGCCATCGGCCGACACCGCCTCTACAGTGTCACTACGGGGTAGGGCAACCATGGAAAGGGAAACAATGCGCGAGGACAAAGACAGCGACGTTGTGGCTCGAAAACTCCCCGGTGGAGAAACGCTGCCCTTCGCGCCTACCCCATCGGCGAGCATCGCGGGGCGCACTCTTCAGGAGTCCACGTACGCGCAGCGTGTTGTCCCACGACGGCTGCCGGAAAATGCGCCGAACATCGTCATCGTGCTCATCGACGACGCAGGACCCGGCCTGCCGACGACTTTCGGCGGCGAGGTCCGTACCGACACCATGGACCGGGTGTGCGCTGACGGTATCTCCTACAACAGATTTCACACCACAGCGATGTGCTCGCCAACGCGCGCGTCGCTGCTGACCGGCCGCAACCACCACGAGATCGGCAACGGTCAGATCGCCGAGCTGGCCAACGACTGGGACGGGTACGCGGGCAAGATCCCGCGCAGCAGCGCGACAGTCGCCGAGGTGCTCAAGCAATACGGGTATGCCACCTCGGCGTTCGGGAAATGGCACAACACACCTGCCGAGGAAACCACCGCGGCAGGACCCTTCGAGAACTGGCCCACCGGACTGGGATTCGAGTACTTCTACGGTTTCTTGGCCGGCGAAGCTTCTCAGTACGAGCCGCATCTCGTGCGCAACACCACAGTCGTCGCGCCGACGAAGACACCCGAGGAGGGTTATCACCTGTCCGAAGATCTGGCCGACGACGCCATCGGCTGGCTGCGGCGGCACAAGGCGTTCAACGCCGACAAGCCGTTCTTCATGTACTGGGCCAGCGGCTGTCTGCACGGCCCGCACCACATCATGAAGGAATGGTCGGATAAGTACGCGGGCAAATTCGACGACGGTTGGGACGCCTACCGCGAGCGAGTCTTCGCGCGGGCCAAGGATACCGGCTGGATTCCACAGGACTGCGAGCTCACCGAGCGCGATGAGAAGTTGGCATCGTGGGACAGTATCCCCGACGACGAGAAGCCGTTCCAGCGGCGACTGATGGAGGTGGCCGCGGGCTACGCCGAACACGTCGACGTCCAGGTAGGGCGCATCGCCGACGAACTCGACGAACTCGGGTACGGCGACAACACCTTGTTCTTCTACATCTGGGGTGACAACGGGTCGTCCGGCGAAGGTCAGAATGGCACCATCGCTGAGCTCTTGGCGCAGAACGGAATTCCCACGACGGTGCGGCAGCACATCGATGCGCTCGACGAGCTCGGCGGCCTGGACGTGCTTGGCTCGCCGCTGGTCGACAACCAATATCACGCGGCATGGGCGTGGGCCGGCAGCACACCGTACAAGGGGATGAAGCTGCTCGCATCGCACCTGGGCGGTACCCGCAACCCGATGGCGATCAAGTGGCCCAAGCAGATTCGGTCCGACGCCGCTCCCCGCGACACCTTCCTGCACTGCAACGACGTCGTTCCGACCATCTACGACGTGATCGGGATCGAGCCGCCGCTCGTCGTCAACGGCACCCCGCAGATTCCGCTCGCCGGCGCGAGTTTCGCACGCACACTCACCGACCGAGCAGCCGACGGCGGCAAGAAAACCCAGTACTTCGAGATCATGGGCAGCCGGGCGATTTACCACGACGGCTGGTTGGCTTCCGCGCGCGGACCGCGGCTGCCCTGGGTGCCCGGCGCGCCCGAGGGCATCGCGACCTGGACACCCGACAACGACCAGTGGGAGCTCTACCACCTCGACGAAGACTGGTCGCAGGCCAACGACCTCGCCGAACAGCATCCCGACAAGCTGGTTCAGATGCGGGAGATGTTTGCCATCGAAGCCGCACGGAACTCGGTGCTGCCCGTCGGCGGCGGCCTGTGGGTGCCCGTCTATCACCCGGAGTTACGCATCGCACCGCCCTACCACGAGTGGGAGTTCTCCGGAGACACCGTCCGCATGCCCGAGTTCTGTGCGCCGGCGCTCGGGAACAAGAACAACACCGTCACGATCGACCTGGACCTGCCCGAGAACGCCAACGGCGTGCTCTACGCCCTCGGGGCGGCCGCGGGCGGACTGACGTGCTATCTCGACGACGGCTACCTCTGCTACGAGTACAACCTGTTCATCTTGATGCGCACCAAGATTCGGTCCAAGGAGAAGCTGCCTGCGGGCCACACGACCATCACGGTGGACACGCGCTACGCCGAGCAGCGTCCGGCAGGACCGCTCGACGTCACGCTCCGCGTCGGGGACGACACCGTCGCCTCGGGTCAGGTGCCGGTCAGCGCTCCGCTGTTGTTCACCGCGAACGACTGCCTGGACATCGGCACGTGTCTGGGCTCTCCGGTGTCATTGGATTACCGCGAGCGCGCGCCGTTCCCGTTCGAAGGCCACATCAAGCGCGTGCACGTCTCCTATACCTAGCCGACCCCCTGCTGAATCCGGACAGTTGTCCGATACGGCCAACAGCGAAAAGGTCCGCTCTAGCAACAGCCCTCATCTCGACATTTCGCGGACAGGCGCGCCACCTGTCCCTAGACTGGACAGGTGTCCAGGTCCGTCGCCGTGACGTGTCCCCTCTGCGAGGCGATGTGCGGGCTCCAGGTCCGAGTCGACGCCGATGCGGTCACCGATATCCGCGGCAACCGCGATGACGTGTGGTCGCGTGGCCACATCTGCCCGAAGGGCACGTCACTGGCCCAGCTGCACACCGACCCCGATCGATTGCGCCGGCCGATGGTCCGTACGCCGCGCGGCCATGTCCCGGTGTCGTGGGACGACGCCTATGCCGAAGTCGAACGCGTCCTGCGGCCGGTGCTCGACGCGTACGGCGCGGCTGCGGTCAGCGTCTACGTAGGCAACCCGGTAGCGCACAACCTCGGCTTGAGCACGCATATCGGCGCGCTCATCGGCATGGCACAGGCGGCGGGGATGTCGGCGTACTACTCCCCCGGCACCGTCGACCAGTGGCCGTTGAACCTCGTCAGCGCACTGCTCTTCGGCCATATGTGGAACGCGCCGATACCCGATGTCGATCGCACCGATCACCTGATGGTCTTCGGCGCCAATCCCGCTGCGTCACAGGGCTCCATGCTGTCCGCCCCCGACCTCATGGGCCGGCTCGCCGCGATTCGCCGTCGCGGAGGCACCGTGACCGTCGTCGATCCGCGCCGAACGCTGACCGCGCAACGCGCCTCGCAGTGGGTGCCCATCCGGCCCGGCACAGACGCGCTGCTGCTGTTCGCGATCCTGCGCACGCTCGACGAGAACAACTGGGTGCGCCGACCCGCTCACCTCGACGGCCGCATCAGCGGGCTCGACGACGTGCTCGCGATGGCCGCCGACTTCGCGCCCGAGACCGTCGCCGACGTGTGCGGCATCGACGCGTCGACCATCCGGCAACTCACACACGATCTCGCCCACGCCGAAACCCCGGTGCTGTACAGCCGCATCGGTGCATGCACTCAGGAGTTCGGCACGTTGGCGACCTGGTTGGTTTTCGTCGTCAACATCGCGCTCGCCTCGCTGGATCGCATAGGCGGCGCGGTGTTCCCCAAGCCGGCCGTATGGTCTCCGATGTTCATGAAGCCGCCGGACCAGACCGGTCCGGGCTGGCAGTTCGGTCGGTTCCGCAGCAGGGTGCGCGATGCGCCGGAGGTGTTCAGCCAGTTTCCGGTCAGCTGTCTCGCCGAGGAGATCGATACTCCCGGTGACGGTCAGCTGCGCGGATTGATCACCGTCGCGGGAAACCCGGCGGTGTCGGCTCCGGGTGCGCGCCGGCTCGACGCGGCGCTGGCGACGCTCGAGGCGATGATCTCGGTGGACAACTACCTCAACGAGACGACCCGGCACGCCCACGTCATCCTGCCGGGGCTCTCGCCGCTGGAACGGCCGCACGCCGACGACCTGTATTGGATCTACGCGGTGTCGTCGTGTCTGAAATGGTCCGACCCGGTGTTCGCGCCCCCGTCGGACCAACCACCGGAGTGGGAGATCCTGCTGCGGCTCGCCGGTGCGATTCTCGGTATACCCCTGTCCGATGTGGACCTCACCGCGATGGACGACCTCTATGTGGCCGGTCTGGTCGCCACCGCATGCGCGGCGGCGGGGACGCCCTTGAGTGGACGGGATCCGCAGGAGGCGACGGCGGCGCTGACCGGGCGCGGCCCGGAACGACTGGTGGACATGGGGATTCGGCTCGGCCCGTGGGGTGACGACCTCGGCAGGCGGCCCGGCGGGCTGACGCTGGCCGAGGTGCGCAGACATGCCAACGGCCTGCACCTGGACGACCTGGACGGCGGTCGGCTGGATGAGACGGTGTGCACGCCCTCCGGCACTGTCGAATTGGTGCACCAGCGGCTTGTCGATGACGTGCCCCGTCTGCGCGCCCGACTGCAGCGAGCCGACGGCGAGCTCCTTCTGACCAGCCGTCGACATCTGCGCTCGAACAATTCGTGGATGCACAACGTGCCCGCACTCATGCGCGGCAAGGACCGCTGCACGCTGCTGATCCATCCCGACGATGCGCATCGGGCGGGCCTCGGGTCCGGTGACATCGCCGAGATATCCACCGACGAAGGCTCGCTGACGGTGCCCGTCGACGTGTCCGACGAGATGATGCCCGGTGTGGTGTCGCTGCCGCACGGCTGGGGTCATGGGCTCGACCGCACCCAGCTGCAGGTCGCCAACGACCACCCCGGCGTCAACTCGAATCTGCTGAACCCCGCCCATTTGATCGACGTGCCCAGCAATACTCAGGTCGTCAACGGTGTGCCGTGCCGAGTCCGAACACCCTGAGGAGTACTCATGGCCGCTCCGAATCTGCCTGCCGGTTTCGATTTCACCGATCCGGACATCTACGCTTCGCGCCTGCCCACGGAGGAGTTCGCCGAGGTCCGCCGCGCCGCGCCGGTCTGGTGGAACGAGCAGCCACTGGACGTCGGCGGGTTCGGCGACGGCGGCTTCTGGGTGGTGAGCAAGCACCGCGACGTCCGCGAGGTGTCGCTGCGCAGTGACGTGTTCTCGGCGGCCGCGAAGACCGTCGTCCCGCATTTCAAACCCTCGGTCGATGTCGAAGGTCAGATCAAGGCATCCAAGTTGTCGATGCTGATGATGGACGACCCGGAGCATGCCCGGCTGCGCAAGATCGTCTCCCGCGGGTTCACGCCCCGTGCGGTCGAGCGGCTGCGCGCCGAGCTCGACGAGCGGGCGCAACGTATCGCCGCCGAAGCCGCAACGCAGTCGTCTGGTGACTTCGTCCTGCAGGTCGCGCGCGAATTGCCGCTGCAGGCGATCGCCGGGCTGCTCGGTGTCCCCGAGGAGGACCGCGGCAAGTTGTTCGACTGGAGCAACCAGATGGTCGGCGGTGACGACCCCGAGTTCGAGGAATACAACTCGCTGGCCGCGGTCGGCGAATTGATCGGCTACGCGATGGGATTGGCGACGTCGCGGAAAGAGAAGCCTGGCGAGGACATCGTCAGCACCCTGGTCGACTCCGAAGCCGACGGGCAGTTGACCGAGGCCGAGTTCGGGATGTTCGTCGTGACGCTCGCGGTGGCAGGAAACGAGACGAGCCGCAACTCGATCACCCAGGGCATGATGGCGTTCACCGAGTTCCCCGACCAATGGGACTTGTTCAAGCGCGAGCGGCCGAAGACCGCGGCCGACGAGATCATCCGCTGGGCCTCACCGATCACTGCGTTTCAGCGCACCGCACTCGCCGACACCGAGCTGTCGGGAGTGCCGATCAAGAAGGGTCAGCGCCTGGTGCTGTTCTACCGGTCGGCGAACTTCGACGAGGACGTGTTCGACGATCCGTACACGTTCGACATCCTGCGAGACCCCAATCCGCACTTGGGCTTCGGCGGCACCGGTGCGCATTACTGCGTCGGCGCCAACCTCGCGCGGATGACGATCGACCTGATGTTCAACGCGATCGCCGACCACATCCCCAGCCTGAAGCCGGTGTCGGCACCGGAGCGGCTGCGGTCGAGCTACATCAACGGCATCAAGCACTGGCAGGTGGATTACCGGACGGCCAGCGTGTGAATCCGGCGCGCTAGTCCACCGCAGCGGTTGATATGCGCGCCGAATTCGCAAAATATCGGCGGCCGCGGGCCTCGCGTTCCCATAGCGCGCCATCACCCGCCGTGACGCCTTCCTGGATCAGCGTGCGTTTGAGGATCTTGTTGGTCGCGGTCTGCGGCAATTCACTGTTGATTCGCACGTAGCGGGGCCACGCCTTCGGCGACAAGTCTTGCTGTGCGGCAAGGAAATCCTCGAATTGCTGCGGTGTGAGGTCGTCGTGGAGGACGACGGCGGCCATCACCTGGTCACCGACGTGCTCGTCGGGCACGGCGTACACCGCAACCAGGCTGACCTCCGGCATGCGCTGCAAAATCCGCTCAATGGGGCCCGCCGCAAGATTCTCACCGTCGACCCGCATCCAGTCCGCGGTGCGGCCGGCCAGGAAGATCCAGCCATCGGCGTCGCGGTAGGCGAGATCGCCCGACCAGTACATGCCGTGCCGCATTCGCTCATCGGTGGCGGACTGGTCGTTGTAGTAGCCGGTGAACCCACCCGAACCGTAGGTGTTCACCAACTCACCCACGGCGTCGTCGAAATTGATCAGCGCGCCGTGCTCGTCGAATTCCGCAGTCGCACATTCGGTCACGGTATCGGCGTGATAGACGCTGACTCCCGGATATCCCCTGCCGATCGACCCCGGTGGGCACCCGTCCTCGCGCATTACCACGACCGCGAACTCGCTTGACCCGAAGCTGTCCACGACCCGACATCCGAAACGCTTGGCGAACAGTTCGATATCGCGTTCGGTCGCTTCGTTGCCGAACGCCGCACGCAGCGTGTTGTCCGCGTCATCGGCATGCTCCGGCGTCGCCAGCACCAGGGCGAGTGGCTTGCCGACGTAGTTCATGTACGTCGCGCCGTACCGCCGGATGTCGGACAGGAACCGCGACGGTGAGAACTTCGCAGGCGCCATCGTCGCGCCGCACGCGATCGCCACCGCCCAGCCCGCCGCCACCCCGTTCGAGTGGAACAGCGGCATCGACAGGTAGGCCACGTCGTCGGCGGTCAGCTCGAAGCGGTCCACCAGGCTCGCGCCGCACAGCACCGCCATTGCGTGTGCAAACCGCACCGCCTTCGGGTCACCACTCGTTCCCGAGGTGAAGATCATCAACGCGGTGTCCTGGCCCGAGACCTCGCGATGCGGGACAAGCGGTTTCGCATGCTGGACCGCGGCGCGGTAGTCGGCACTGTCGACATCGACGACGACCGCCCCACCGAGGTCCAGCCCGTCGAGCAGTGGCAGGTGGTCGCTGTCGACAAGCACCAGCTGGCAGTCCGCACGTCGGATATCCGTCGCCAGTCCCCCGCCGCGCCGTGTGGTGTTGATCCCGCACAGCACATAGCCGCCGAGCGCCGCCGCGGCCATCGACCGCAGCATCGCCGGCGTATTGCCCAGCAGCGCACCGACATGCAGCGGCCCATCCGTCGCGGCCATGTCAATCAGAGCGGCAGCCTCGGCGGACGCCTCGGCGAGGTGCTCGCGCCACGTCCACGTCCGGTCGCCATGCATCACCGCGAGGCCGTCGTCGTCCATGCGGGTGCGCAGCAACTGCTGCACCGTCTCAATCATCGGCGGGCCGATAGCGGAGCAGGGTCATCCCGTCCTCGTCGCAGAAGACCGGCACGACGCGCATGCCGATCCGGATGCCCTCGGGCGCCACGTCGACCAATTCCGTGCTCACGCGCGGACCGGCATCCCACTCGACGACAGCCAGCAGCTGTGGCTGCTTCTCGGCCCAGGGCGGCCCGGTCGGGCGGCGCGCGACGGTGTAGGTGTACAGCGTTCCCGCGCCGTCGATCTCACGCCACTCGAGATCGTCGGCGAAGGTGCCGGGCGCCAACGTGCGCGGGTAGAACACGTATCGGTCCGACGACGGTGAGTACTGGATCAGTATCCGGTGTTCACGCAATGCATCCCAGTACGGCTGCGACACCGGTGTCGGTTCGGGCACAGGTGCAGTCATGTCAGTCCCATCGCTCTTCGCGCGAGCGCTCATCAGTCACCGCCCAGGATCAACGCGACCTGCTCGCTCATGATGCCGCCGGTGCCGCTGACGAACGCCGTGTTGCAATCGGCAACCTGGGCGTCGGCCGCACGGCCCATCACCTGCCGGGCACCGTCGACAACGTGGTGCATGCCGCCGGCCATCCCGGGCTGCCCGTAGGACAGTTGCCCGCCTGCGGTGTTGAGCGGAAAGTCGCCGCGGAAGGTCAGATCGCGGTCCGTCAGCCACGTCATCCCTTCACCCTTGCCGCAGAAGCCCGCGTCCTCGAGCGTCATCAGCACGGTGATCGTGTAGCAGTCGTACACCGAGGCCACGTCGATGTCGGACCGCTGCAACCCCGCCATACTGAAGGCCTGTTCCGCCGACCGTGCAATCGGCGTGTTGAGGAGATCGTCGGCGTAGGTCGGTGTCTTGAATCGGATGTGTTCCCCGAATCCCTTGAGCCACACCGGGCGATGGCGGCCTTGGCGCGCCAGGTCGGCGTTGGCGATCAACACACCCGAGCCGCCCTGCACGCGCATCACGGTCTCGAGCATGTGGATCGGGTCGGCGATGACCGGGCTGTTCAAGACGTCGTCGACGGTGATGGGCTTCCCGTGGAACACCGCGCCGGGATGGGCGCACGCATTGGTCCGCTGGTCCACCGCGATCTTCGCCAACGCCTCTGCTTCATAACCGAATTCATGCGCATAGCGTTGCGCGATCTGCGCGAAGGGACCGTTCTGGCCGACGTTGCCGTACGGAATCTCGTATTCGGCCTGTGGTGAGCCGTAGTTGTTGCTCGACGCGCCGTACCAGCTTAGTGTGCGCGCCGGCTTCGTCTCCGAACGCGGCACCTCCGTAGACCCGGGAACCACCGCGAGCACGGCGTCACACAGACCGAGCTCGACGGCGGCGGCGGCACGCCACACCATGCCCGCCGCGGTTGCCCCTCCGAGATCCACTCGGTCGCCGAAGTTCAGCGGCAGACCCAGGTACTCCGACAAGGTGGCCGGGGCGAACATGTCGGACTCCGCGATGCCGTGCGTCGAAAGGCCGTTCACGACAGCGGGATCCACACCGGCGTCTTCGATCACCATTTTGGCGAGCCGTGCGTACTGATCCAGGGTGAACGACGGCGGCGCGGTCTGGCGCTTCTCGGCAGGCAATTCCGCGATGCCGATGATCGCCGCCTCGCCACGCAGGCCTGTCACGTCGTCGCCCTCGAAGGCAGCGCGACGGTGGCGGTCCCCGGCATCAGCACCTCGTCCCCGCGTTTGCAATAGATGTCGAGGTCGACGAGGCCGCCCTCCCGTCTCCCCGTGATGACACCGCCAAACGTCAACTGCTGCCCGGGATATGCGATCGCCCGGTTCTGGACGGAGAACGCGACCAGCCGACCGGCACCCCCGATCCAGTCGGTCAACGCCCGCGACAACAGGGCCGCCTGCAACGGACCCTGGACGAGGACATTGTCATAGCCCTCGGTGTCGCGGGCCCAGTCCTTGTCGTAGTGAATGCGGTGGCCGTTGTACGTCGCGGCGCTGAAGAAGAACATCTGCGTCTCGTCGACGGTCACCGACAGCGCCGGGATCTCGTCGCCGCTGTCGACATCCTCGAAGTAGGGGCTCATGCGGGGCGCGCGATCATCGACGTGGACGCCTCGGCAAGGAGTTCACGATGCTGGTTGCGGTATTCGGAGCGCCATGTCACCAGGACGAATTGTCCTGACCTGCCTTCCTTCTCGACGATCGACTCGACGGTGCGCGTCATCTCGACCTCGTCGCCGTGATACGCAGGCAGATGGAACGTCGTGCTCTCACCGCCTGCCATTCGCCGCGGCGCCTTCGGAAAGGCCATGCTGCCCGTGACAGCGCCTGACGATCCGTCGGGCCGCAAGTCACCGAGTGCGGCGACGCCGAGGATCGCGTACTGCAGGTACAGCGGCGGACAGGTGATGTCGCGATAGCCATGGCGGCGGGCATAATCCGCGTCGAACCACAGCGGGTTGTGATCACCGACCGCGGCGGCCCACCGCTGCCAGTCCCGTCGGTACACCTCACCGGTGGCGACGGCGACAACGGTGCCGACCTTGGCGGCCGACTCCGCGTCGACCAGGCTTTCCACGCTCATGGTGAACCCCTTGTGCCGTCAAGCCAATTCGCGGCGACATCAGCGCCGCCGCCCAGCGTCGACAACACGCGTGCGCGTTCGGAGAACAGATGCAGACCGGTGTCGACGACGTAACCCATCCCGCCGTGCAGTTGATGCGCGTCGAGCGTGATCTTCTTGACGTCGGCGGCCCGCATCCGCGCGATCGCCGTCTCGCGTGTCGCCGTGCTGCCGCGCCCGATCCAGAACGTCGCCGACTGCGCCGCCAGCCGTGCCGCGGCCAGCGCGATGTGCATATCGGCGACCACGTGTTGCGCCGCCTGGAACGAGGCGATCGGCCTGCCGAACTGCTCGCGCATCGTCGTGTAGGCGACGGTGCGGTCGATCACCGCGTCGCCGACTCCGACGAGATCCAGACAGTCCAGCGCCACCACGGCATTGGTCATCCTCCGCAGCGCGTCCTCGTCGACCGATGTGGGTTCGTCGACCAGAACGTCGTCGAAACGGACCGTGAACACCGGAAAGCCGCCCATGACGGGCAGCGGCTCGATCTTCACGCCGTTCGCAGTGGTGTCGACGGCGACGACGCCCGCGTCGGTGCTCGCGACGATCACGTCAGCCTGGTCGGCATCGGGAACATAGTGCGCGTCGCCGCTCACCCGCCAGGAGTCATCGTCGCGGCGCACGCGCAGTCGCGGTGTCACGTCAGCCGCGTCGCGCGGATTGAACAACACATAAGTGCCGCGCGCCTCACCTGAGGTCAGCCGGGGCAGCCAGGCGGAGCCGACACCGAGCCAGTCGACGGCCAGCGCCGCGTACAGCGTGCTCTGAACGACCCTAGGGCACAGCGCACGTCCCGCCTCGACGCAGAAGACGCCGATGTCATTGAGGCTGCCGTCGACCACCAAGCCGAGGACACCCGCCGACGCCAGCGCCTTCCACTGCCCGTCCGGTTCGAGGTCGGCCGACAGCACGCTGCGGCACATCGCTGCCAGATCGCGCTCGTCCTGCGAAGGAATCACCCGCATTCCGTCACCTCCCGTACGACGGCATCCGGTGACCACGCTGGGCGATCACGTCACGAAGGACCTCGTTGGTGCCGCCGCCGAACCGCATGAGCGGTGACACCCGATAGAGGCGCTCGAAGAATCCGTCGAGCGGTGCGCCCGGGCTGCGGTGGGCCCGCAGGCCGTCGGGGCCGAGCAGGTCGAGCGCGAGGTCGGCGATCCGCTGCCGCAGCTCGCTGGTGAAGATCTTCTCGACGCTGACCTCCACCGAGGGGATCCGGCCACTGTCGAGCATCGACGCCGCTTCCAGGCCCATCAACCTGGCGACCTCGACGTCGGCCTCGGCCTGCGCGAGCCGCCGCCGAAAGGTTGGATCCGGGTCGTCGGCGAGCGCGGTCAGCTCGTCGAGCGCGCGGCGCAGGTCGCCCACGTTGATCAGCGCGCCGCGCTCCAGGTCCAGCGCACCGGTGATGTAGGTCCAGCCCATATTGAGCTCACCGACCAGATTGGTGGCCGGTACGCGCACGTCGCGGAAGAACGTCTCGTTGGTGCGGTAGCCCGACCACGCGTACAGCGGGTGGATCTCGATGCCCGGGCTGTCGATGGGGACCACGATCACCGAGATCCCGCGATGGCGCGGAGCGTCCGGGTCGGTGCGCACACACAGCCACTCGTGGGTGGACCGCTGGGCGCCGCTGTTCCAGATTTTCGACCCGTTGATCACCCATTCCCCATCTCCTGAGCCGTCGCGCACCGCACGGGTGCGCAGGCTGGCCAGGTCCGTGCCGGCGTTGGGCTCGGAGTAGCCGAGCGCGAAGACGATCTCGCCTCTGGCGATGCCCGGCAGGAACTCCTTCTTGTTCTGCTCGGTGCCGTGCCGCATGATCATCGGCGCGACCGACGTCACCGTGAGGTCGGGCCCGGGGACGCCGACGTACTCGAACTCGCTCATCAGCAGGTGCTGGTGCATGGCGGTGAGGCCGAGCCCGCCGTACTCCTTCGGCCAATTCAGGCCGAACCAGCCCTTCTCGCCGATCTTGCGGCGGAACGCCGTCAGCTCGCCGCCCTGGTGTTCGAGGCCGTGCTCGGCCATCTCCGCCCGTAACGCGGCGGTGACGTTGGCGTCGAGGAACTGGCGTACTTCGGCCACCCAGGCCCGCTGCTCGTCGTCGAGCTCGAAGTCCACGCAGGCGACACTATCGAGAAAGTGTTCACAGGGCGGGCGAACGCACCGTCTGGCAGCGTTGTCCCAGGCCACCTCGAAACGGGCCGTCACCGGCATAGTTCGTCGCCGGCGCGTGCTGGTTTGTAGTCTTCTCAGATGCCGTTCGAGAACGGCGAGGTCTTCGCCGGCTACGTGATCCAGCGACTGCTGGGCACCGGTGGTTCCGGCGAGGTCTACCTCGCCCAGCATCCTCGCCTGCCTCGTCAGGATGCGCTGAAGGTGCTCTCACTGGATTCAACGGCCGATGATGAGTTCCGGGCGCGATTCAATCGCGAGGCCGAGCTGGCGGCGACGCTATGGCACCCCCACATCGTCGGTGTGCTCGATCGTGGCGAGTTCAACGGTCGGCTCTGGATCTCGATGGACTACGTGGACGGCACCGACGCGGGCCGACTGCTTCGGGAGAACTACGTCGGCGGCATGCCGGAACACGACGTCTTCGAGATCGTGACGGCAGTGGCAGATGCGCTCGACTTCGGTCACGAGCGCCGTCTGCTCCATCGCGACGTCAAACCGGAGAACATCCTCGTGACCGCGTCCGACGGTCACCGACGCCGGGTGCTGCTGACGGACTTCGGGATTGCCCGCAGGATCGACGACGCCAGCAACCTCACCAACACCAACATCGCGTTGGGGACCATCAACTATGTGGCGCCCGAACAGCTGCTCGGCAAGCCGCTCGACGGCCGGGCGGATCAGTACGCCCTGGCCGCCACGACCTTTCATCTGCTGACGGGCTCACCGCTCTTTCAGGACCCGAATCCCGCCGTCATCATCAGCCACCATCTGGGCACGACGGCGCCGCGGATTTCGGAGCGTCGGCCCGATCTCGCGCACTTCGACGATGTGCTCGCGCGGGCGCTGTCCAAGGATCCCAACCAGCGCTATGCGACGTGTATGGAGTTCGCCCGCGCGCTCACTCGACAAGGCCGAAGCTCACACACGGCCCCGCCGGCCACCGAGAGTTCGGATGAGCGCCCCACCACGCAACGTCTCGAGCGTCTCGTCATTCATGGCACTGCGCGGGGGGTACAGCGCCGCGCGATCGGCGCCCAGGCCGAAATCGGCCTGCTGACTTTTCATTTGGTGCCATTCGAACCCATTGCCGGTCGCCAGGCTCCGGTCCCAGTCGAGATACAAACGGCGCTCGTCCCCGATCAGCTCACCGACGGAGACGAGGTCGAGGTCAGCGGAATATGGGACGGCGACGGACTCGACGCGGACACGATCGTCAACATCTCGGCCGGCCCCAAGCGGCGGCGGCCGCAGGTCCCCGCCAAACCAATGAGCCACGAAGCACCGAGCAAATCCCGCAAACGCAAATGGATCCCGATCGCCGCACTTCTCGCAGTGATCGCGGTGGTGGCGGGGTCGGTGCTGTACTTCACCGGCGGACTAGGCGTCTCGACCGGTCCGGGGCCGATCGTCAAGCCCGAGAACGCGACCGTCTTCTCCCCCGGCGGCTCACCGGACAACCCTCAAGACGCGGGCAAGGCCATCGACGGCAATCCCGACACCGCCTGGAAAACGGTCACCTATCGCGACGCCGACCCGTTCCCGAAGTTCATCGAGGGCCAGGGGTTGATGCTGCACCTGTCCGAGCCGACCGCACTGAGCGCCGTCACCATCGACATCTCCAGCACGGGAACCGAAGTGCAGATCCGCTCGTCGCGGACCGAGAAGCCCGCCGCGTTGTCCGATACGACCGAGCTGACCCCCACTACAGCTTTGCAGCCGGGGCAGAACCGCATCGAAGTGCGCGACGAAACGAAGACATCCAATGTGCTCGTGTGGATCTCCAAACTGGGCACGACGGACGGTCAGAGCCGCACGGAGATCTCGGAGATCACGCTGCAGGCTGCCGGCTGAGCTTTGCCTCGCGGCGGGCTTTCTCCGCCGCCTGGAACAGAAATTTGGCTAAGGTCCATGCTATGGGCATTCGCCTCGGATTGCAGATCGGCAACTTCAGTTACGGCACAGCGGTAGAGGAGCTCTTTCCCACCGTCATAGCCCAAGCGCAGGAGGCTGAATCCGCGGGATTCGACTCAGTGTTTCTGATGGACCACTTCTATCAGCTCCCGCAGGCGGGATCTCCGGATCAGCCGATGTTGGAGGCCTATACGGCCTTGGGCGCCCTGGCAGTCGCAACGGAGCGGGTCCAGTTGGGAACGTTGGTCACCGGAAACAGCTACCGCAATCCGACCTTATTGGCCAAAGCGGTGACGACGCTGGACGTCGTTAGCCAAGGCCGTGCCGTCCTAGGAATCGGAACCGGTTGGTTCGAGTATGAGCATCTTTCGCTCGGATTCGAATTCGGCTCCTTCACCGACCGTTTCAACCGACTCGACGAAGCACTGCAGATCGTCTTGCCCATGATCCGGGGCGAGCGACCGACGTTCTCGGGCAAGTGGTACAAGACGGCGGAGGCAATGGCCGAGCCTCGCTTTCGCCCCCATATTCCGTTGTTGATCGGTGGCAGCGGTGAGAAGAAGACCATTCCGTTGGCAGCCCGCGCTTTTGACCACCTCAACATCCTTGCTGGCTTCGATGAGCTGCCACACAAAGTGCAGGTGGTCAGGCAGCGCTGCGATGAGATCGGACGGGACCCGGCCACACTGGAAACCAGCGCGCTGGTCCCCGCGTTGATCGGGAACGGACTATCCCCAGAGATGCTTCCGGCTGAGGTGAGGCAACAAGCGGTCGCCGGCAACCCGCAGGAAGTCGTTGAGCAGATCAAAACCAACGTGCTTGACGCCGGTGTTGACGGCGTAATACTCAGCCCGGCAACGCAACTGGGCTATACGCCGGGACTGATCACGGAGGTCGGTGAACTGCTAAGGCCGCTCGTCAGCGCGTGACCACCGGGTGAACCGTCAACGCGTGCTCGCCTTCTCGCTTTCCGGCCAGTCGCACCCGGTCAGCTCGGCGGACAGTCTCCAGAGTTCCGCCGCGCGGATGGGGTCGCGCGCCTTCGTCAACGGCACGGTGACCCGCGGCTTCCCCCATTGCTTGAACGCAGGGGCGAAATACGTTCCGCTGGGCAAGTCGGTGCTCGTGGCTTGAACTGCGCTGCGGGCGGCCTGCGGCAGACTCTGCGAAGTCCACGTCAACGCGGCAGGGCGACGGTCGACAATCCACTTGACCGCGCCGGTGCTGTAACGCGTGATGTCGGTGGCGGCCTGACCTGGATTGGCCGCATAGGCACGAACCCCGCGGCGAGCCAACTCGTTGATGAACAACATCATCGCGAGCTTGGATTCCGCGTATGCCGCCATCGAAGAATAGCGTCGATGATTCCAGTTCAGGTCATCGAGATGAAGACGCCCGAATGCATAGTTGGTACTCACCACCGAGACCACCCGGTCCCTGATCTTGTTGGCGAGCAGACATGTCAGAGCGAAGTGACCGAGATGGTTTGTGCCCATGTGGGCCTCAAAGCCATCGACAGTTCGAGTAAGCGGAATCCCGAATACGGCCGCATTATTGATCAACACGTCCACCGGCTGCATCGAATTGGCGAAGGCCACGACGCTGGACAGGTCGGCGAGATCCAGAAATTTGACGTCTATGTCGCCGGTCATCTCCGTCAACGCCTCTTCGGCTTTCGCGAGAGTCCGACACGCGACGGTCACCTGATGTCCGTCGGCCGCCAGCGATGCAGCGATGCCCTTGCCGATTCCACTGTTGCCGCCCGTCACGATGACCCGCACACGAGCATTGTCGTCGGTGGCGCGTATGCGGGGACCTGTTTGAGACCAAATATTCGGTTCAGTGCGAGGACCTGGCGCCCCCGGCGCGCACGGTTAACCAGGGCGGGCTCCCGATTTGAGAAGGGCCCTCGTCGAAAACATCGAGAAATTGCGGTCCTAACGGTGCTCGCCCGCCGACACACCAGGTAGACAAGAGGCGATGCCGAACAAAGATGTCGACCGCCGCCTGAGCCCGCTGCCGTCTGTCGGCTACGTCTACCGCACGTCGTGGCCGGTGCCGACCGGCGACATCGGCAGTCAGCTGCAGCTGCGCCTGGACGGGGTGGCCCGCTACATCCAGGAAGTCGGCGCCGAAAATCTGCTCGACGCGGGCGAAGCCGAGGAACATCCGCACTGGCTGGTGCAACGCACGGTGATCGATGTCATCGAACCGATCGAATGGCCCAACGAGGTGTCCTTCAGCCGCTGGTGCTCTGCGCTGTCGACACGGTGGTGCACCATGCGCGTCGACCTTGTCGGAAACGAGGGTGGCCGCATCGAAACCGAGGGCTTCTGGATCGCGATCAACGAGCGCACCCTCACACCGCAGCGGGTCTCCGACAGCCTGATCGAGAAGTTCGCGAGCACCACCACTGAACACCGCCTCAAGTGGCGACCATGGCTCACCAACCTGGACCACTTTGACGTCGTCACGCCATTCGCGTTGCGTCGCACCGACATCGATGTCTTCGAGCACGTCACCAACACGGCGTACTGGCACGCCATTCATGAGGTGATGGCCGAAGCGCCCGACGTGTGCCGCGCTCCGTACCGCGCCGTGGTCGAGTATCGCCGGCCGATCCAGTACGGCGAAGACGTCAGCCTGCGCTGGGCGCATCGCGATGACGACGTGCACATCGCGATCGCCGTCGACGACGAGGTCCGTGCCGCGGCACTGCTGCGCAGACTCTGAGCGGGTTACGGCAGCGCACGCAGGGTCGGCCGTTTCGAGCTCGCACCCCTCAGTGCGACGAGGGTCTCCTCGGAGGGCGGCGCCGCAAGTAGAGCGACGAAGCCGTCGAGAAGTGCACTGACATGGACGGCGTACGAGGGCACGGGCAGGCCGACCAGACGCGCGCGATGGCGATCGGCACAGGCGTGAACGCACATCGAGGACACATCGTGGATGCGATTGTCGCGCAGCGGTTGCGGCACGTGCTCGATCAGTGCGCCAACCCTGTCGACGTAGTTTTGGTGTGAGTTCCGATGCGCATCAGGCAACGACGTCAGCGGATTGACCGAATAGTCGTATCGCAAGAGCTGCTCGAGGAACGGTAGATAGAAGCATGTTTCGTCCTCGGCCAGCTCGATCAACGGAAGTTGGTGCGCCTCGACGATGGCCCGCAGATCATCAGATGGCGTACGGGCTTCCAAGAGCTGTCGACGACGGGTCAGATGCTCGAGTCGGTTGAGCAGAATCGCCTGGACAAGGCCTTCCTTGGACCCGAAGTGATACTGCACGGCCGACTTGTTCGCCATCCCCGCCTCGGTGCCGATCTGGCGGAGCGGAACCCCGTCGAGGCCGCGCTGTGCAAACAACCGCTCCGCGGTGAGCACGAGCTGCTGTTTGGCCGACGGCTCCACCGGCACGGGTTCGGACGTGGACATGGGCCCAGAATTTCACACTGGACGAATTAAGTCCATCGCCTTAGAGTTCAGGCCACAGACTTGCAACGGAGAGTGGTGCACGTGGAGACCTACCAAGACGTCATGGTCGCCGACCCGGTCTTCGGACCGGTGTGGGCGCGGCCCGGTCTGAGCAGGCGTGACCGCCGATTCGTCACGCTGACGTGCGTGTGCGCGTCGGAGAGTGTGGGCGACATGAACGACCACGCATACGCCGCGTTGGCGAGCGGTGACATCACCTATGACGAGCTGCTGGAGTTCGTCCTGCACTTCGCGGTGTATTGCGGATGGCCACGCGGGTCGGAGGCAGAGGGGGCGGTGCGGTCGCAGTTCGCACGTCTCGCGGCCGAACGAGGCGAGAACGTCCCATCGCGTTCGGATCTCCCGCTGGAATCCTTGGGACCGACCGATCACGGGCGTCGTCTCGACGAAGGCGAGAAGTGCTTCGTGGACGTGAATCTGCTACCCGCGCCGCCGCGGGATTCGCCGTACTTCCAGGCAGGCATTCTGGCGTTCGTTTTCGGCCACCTCTGGCAGCGCCCCAACCTCGGCCGCCGAGAGCGTCGATTGATCACGGTGGCCGCCGTCGGCGTATCCGAGGCACTCGGTCCGATCTATTCGCATGTGGGATCAGCACTGGAGTCGGGTGACATCAGTCGCTCGGAAATGGACGAGGTGATCCTGCAATTCTCCGCGTACGCGGGGTTCCCCAAAGGCCGTGTTCTGCAGAAGGCTGCCAGCGATTCGTGGCAGCGGATATCAGCGTCCAACCAAGAAGGGCAGTGAACAGTGTCGAGATCACTCGAGCAGAAAGTCGCTTTCATCACCGGGGTAGCGCGAGGCCAGGGTCGCAGCCACGCAGTGCGACTGGCGCGTGAGGGCGCGAACATCATTGGCATCGACATCTGCGCAGACATCGCCGCCAACCACTACCCGATGGCATCGCGCGAAGAATTAGACGCGACGGTGGATCTCGTCGAGCAAGCCGGTGGGAAAATGCTCGGGACAGTGGCGGACGTGCGCGACTTCCACGCCGTCAAGGCAGCAGTGGACGCGGGAGTGGAGTTCTTCGGACGCCTCGACATCGTATTGGCCAACGCGGGCATCTCGCCCCTGGCGTTCCGCGAGCTGAGCATCGAAGAAGAACTCGAGCAGTGGCGAGCGGTGACCGCCGTCAACCTAGACGGTTCCTATCACGCCGCGTTCGCATGTATCCCGCACCTCATCGCCGGTAACCGGGGTGGCGTGATCATCTTCACCAGTTCCACCGCCGGACTGAGGGGTTTCGGCGGCGTCCAGGGGGGTGGTCTCGGTTATGCAGCATCCAAGCACGGAATCGTGGGACTCATGCGCACACTCGCGAACGGATTGGCGCCGTTGAGCATTCGTGTGAACACAGTGCATCCGACTGCGGTCAACACGATGATGGCGACAAACCCGGTGATGACCGAGTTCTTGGAGAACTATCCCGGCGGTGGTCCGCACCTGCAGAACCCGATGCCTGTCGAGATGCTCGAGCCAGAAGACATCAGCGCCGCCATTGCGTATCTGGTATCCGACGAAGCCAAATACGTGACCGGCGTGACGTTCCCGGTTGACGCCGGCTTCTGCAACAAGCTCTGACCGTGGCGGGCAATGAACCGGTCGGCCGCGCGGCCGGTAAACGGATCGTGGTCACCGGCGCGGCCCGCGGTATGGGCCGCAGCCATGCCGTCCGGCTCGCCGAAGAAGGCGCGGACCTCGTACTGGTCGACATCTGCGCTCCCATAGACGAATTGGACTACCCGCTGTCGACCGAAGCAGATTTGGAGGAGACGGCACGCCTGGTTCGTGAACACGGCCGCACGGCGATCACATGCGTGACGGATGTGCGTGACGAGGCCGCGATGAAGGGCGCCGTCGACGCGGCAGCCGAAGAACTGGGCGGTCTGGACGCCGCCGTGGCCAACGCCGGCGTCCTCACGGTCGGCACCTGGGATGTCACGACGGCAGAACAGTGGCGCGTCGTGGTCGACGTGAACCTCATCGGGGTCTGGAACACCTGCGCCGCGGTGATCCCCCATCTGGTCGAACAGGGCGGCGGCAGTCTGGTGAACATCAGCTCGTCCGCGGGCGTCAAGGGCACACCGTTGCATGTCCCCTACACAGCCTCCAAACACGGTATCGTCGGCATGTCACGCGCCTTGGCCAATGAACTTGCCGCGCAGAGTATTCGGGTCAACACAGTTCATCCGACCGGGGTGATGACCGGGATGGCACCGCCATCGATGCACGACCAGATGACCTCACGAACCGACCTTGTCCCCCTCTTCCTCAACGCGCTACCCGCCGCGCTCATCGAAGCCGTCGATGTCAGCAACGCGGTGCTGTTTCTCGTCTCCGATGAGTCTCGCTACGTGACCGGGTTGGAGTTCAAGGTCGACGCAGGCGTGTCAATCAGATAGGTACACATGAACTTTAATCAACCCCGTCGACTTGTTGCTGAGCACCAGCGAGGGGCCCGGACATGACCGCCGCGGACACCGCGATACCGGACCGTCTTCGTAGCGGACCGCTGTTGATCGGCGGAGACCACGTCACCGACGCCTCGGGCGGCACCTACCAACACGTCTACCCCGGCACCGGACAGGTGAACTTCAGCACCGAGATAGCCGGGGAGCCGGAGATCGAGCTCGCGGTGAGCAGTGGCGTTGAGGCGCAACGGGAATGGGCATCGTGGACGGTCGACAAGCGCCGCGCCATTCTGATGGATCTGGCCGACGCCGTTGGTGATCATCAGGACGAACTCAGCCTGCTGAACGTACACGACTACGGCGTCCCGCGCCTGATGTCCGCCAATGGGGTTCTGACTGAGCGGTTCCTGCGCTACTACGCCGGCTATATCGACAAGCCACTAGGCACCACCTCCCACGTCGAAGCCAGCTCGGCGCTGAACATCACCGAGCACGAACCCTTCGGCGTGGTCGGCGTGATCACGCCGTGGAATGGCCCGCTGGTGGTGATCGGCTTGGCCGTCGCCCCTGCTTTGGCGGCTGGTAACGCCGTGGTGCTCAAACCATCCGAACTCGCACCGCTGGCACCCGTGCGCTTCGGCGAGATTTGTCTGGAAGCCGGCCTGCCTGCCGGTCTGGTCAACGTCGTCACCGCCGGTGCTGACGGCGGTCAAGCGTTGGTCCGTCACCCCGGCGTCAGCAAGATTCACTTCACCGGCGGCCAGAAGACGGCGCGTTCAGTCATCCAGGCGGCTTCGCAGAACCTGACCCCGGTCACCGCTGAGCTCGGAGGCAACGCCGCCATGGTGGTGTTTGACGATGCGGACATCGATGCCGCCGCCGCGACGGCTGCGTTCCAGGGCCCCCTTGGACAGTCGGGGCAGAGTTGCGCGTGCGCGAGCCGGATTCTGATCCAAGACGATGTATACGAAGAATTCGTCGAGAAGTTTCTCGCCACGATCAGCTCGGTGACCATCGGTGACCCGCTGCGACCGGACGTGATGTTCGGGGCGGTGGTCAGTGAATCTGCTGCTGAACGAATAGTCGGCGTCATCGACGATGCTGTGAATCACGGATGGGGCAAGCTGCTATCCGGTGGGCACCGGATGGAAGGTGAACTCGCCGAGGGGTTTTTCGTAGAACCGACCGTGTTTTCCGAGGTGAACGACCGATCCCCGTTGGTGCAGCAGGAGACGTTCGGTCCCGTCGTCGCCGTGACGCGCTTCACCCACGAAGCGGAGGCAGTCCGGACAGCCAATGACACCGTTTACGGACTGAACGCCTACGTATTCACGTCAAATCTCAATCGTGCCCACCGCGTGGCACGGAAGCTGGAAGCGGGTTCTGTATGGGTCAACTCGCACAGCGATATCGAGCCGCAAAGTCCCTACGGTGGATACAAACAGAGCGGGTTCGGCCGCTCCGGCGGGCTCCAAGGTCTTCAGGAGTTCCTTCAAGTGAAAAACATTCGCATCGCCGCGAACTGAGGCTTTGCGAACTCACACGTAATCCGGTGGTGCAACGCGACGGGGCTCACCAGCGAGCAGGCGCCGGGGTGTCGATGGCCAGTGGACGCTGATACGAGAGGTCTGAGCGGTCCCGCGTCCCCACGGGGTAGCCCTTCTCGACGAAGAACGACGACTGCAGGACCCTGGCATCGGCGAGGAACATACCCTCGACAGTCGAACGACGAACAGCGATGCGCCACTGACTGTCTCGCCTCTCCAGCCGGTCGATATATCGGCCCGTGATGAACTGGGCGCTCTTCGAGTCCGGACTGATGAGCACGACGATCGCGTAGCTCTCCGCGTGTGCGGTGTCTCCGTCGATCTCACAGGTGTGGGTGGTGATGTTGTGTGTGTGCACGCGCGATGTTGAGGCGTGTGCTTCATTTGCCCACCCGCCATATCCAGGGCCCGGATTGACCGCATCACCGTGTTCGTCGACACCGTCTGCGTGGTAGGCCGACGTGATCAGGTCGATGTCATGGCGGTCGCAGCCACGCGCGTGGCGTGAGATGCAATCAAGGATCTCAGAGCGGTCCATGAGGTAGCGCACGTCCCGAGCTAGCGCGTCCAAGTCCGCGTCGACGGTCATCGTTCTCCTGCCAGTCAGGCGGGTCGCCCCACCTGGCGACACTATACGACTGTACAGCAGACGTTCGTATAGCAGAATGGCATGACCGACCGGAATGGAGTGCCATGGCGACATCGGCGCGACGCGTGGGCGCGGAGACCTCGAAGACGCGTGAGAACCTGCTCGACTGCGTCGAAAAGATGATGCTCGAAGAGGGCTACGCCAGCGTCTCCTACCGGGCGTTGGCCTCGAAGGCGGGCGTTACGCCGAGCCTGGTTCAGTACTACTTCCCCAATCTCGACGACATTTTCGTCGCCGCGATTCGACGGTATTCGGAGCGCAATCTGGCGCTTCTCACCGAAGCGCTCGAACGTCGTTCGGGCGATCCCCTACGGGCGGTGTGGGAATACTCTTGGGATGAGGCCACCGGTGCGCTCATCACGGAGTTCATGGCTCTGGGCAACCACCGAAAGTCCATCCGGAACGAGATCGCCGCAGTGACCGAAAGTGTGCGCAGGGTCCAGCTGAACGCACTCGTCGCCAAGTACGGCAAGGGTGCACGACCGATCGGCGATCTCTCGTTGCCTGCCCTGCAACTGTTGATGTCTGGGCTACCGAAATTCCTGAACCTCGAGAAGGGCATCGGCGTCAAGTCGGCGCACGCCGAAGTCACCGAGGCGTTCGAGCGCTACATCGATTCCGTGGAGCCTCGAACCAAGCGTAAGCCGACTCCTCAGCGAAAGCGATAGGGCGTCAGCGCATGACGTGCGTACCCTGCCGATGGGGGTGTACGTCGAAAAGTTCACGGTAAGAGGGTGGTTGACGACCACCGTCGTCGGTGATTCCGTACTTCACGGCCAGTTCGGCACCGAGCAGCGTTTGCCCGCTGACGGACATCAATCCCGGGTCCTTGTATAGCGCCCAGATCACGTGCCCGGTCAGCTCGGGCGTTTCCGCGGTGTCCAGGATGTGACCGAACTTGTCTGGATTGCTCGCAATGATCTGCTTTACGCGGTCGGTCAGTAGTGAACCCATCCATATCGAGACGGTGGCGATGCCAAAATCCCTGAAGTCGACGGCCATGTCGGCCGCCATCTTGTCGGTGCCCGCTTTCGGCACGCCGTAGGCGGGGCCGAAGGCGTAGTGCACAGCACCCGAGGACGATGAGAACGCCACCAGACCCCGCCCCTGCGGGAGCATCAGCGGCGCGGCATACACGGTGGCCACGTAGCTGCTACGGAGTCCGACATCCAACGTGTCCAGGACTGACAGCGGTTCCTCCCAGAATCTGGTCCGGCCCATCATCTCGTCGCGGATGATGGCCGCGTTGTTGACCAGGATGTCCAACCGGCCCTGATCACTCCGGATGCGTTCGAACAGTCCTTGGACCTGGCCATCGTCGCCGTGATCGACTTCGACCGCAATGCCTTGTCCTCCCAGATCAGTGACCTGCGCAGCGGTCTCGTCGATGGTGCCCCTCGTCGAGGCCTCCGTGCCGGTTCGGGTTCGACCCGTGACATACACCGTGCAGCCGTGGCTGCCCAACGCTCGGGCGATGCCCGCCCCCGCGCCCCGACTGGCACCCGTCACCACAGCGATGGGGGTCTGATCAGACATCGACGGCTCCTCGGCTGACATCACACGACGGCGCCGCCGTTGACACCGATCACCTGGCCGTTGACGTAGCCGGCACCGTCCGAGCAGAGAAACGAGCACACCGCGGCGACGTCGTCACCCTGTCCCAGGCGCCGAGCGGGGATTGACTTGGCGAGAAGATCTGCGGGAGGCAGCTTTCCAGCTTGCTGCTGTTGGCGCAGCATCGGCGAGTCGATGATGAACGGCGGCACCGTGTTGGCTGTGATGCCGTGCCTGGCGTAGTCCAGCGCGATCGTCTTCGTCATCGCGATCACTCCCCCCTTCGTTGCGGAGTAGTGCCCCTGCGCGGGTGCGCCCTGTTGGCCCGCGGCCGACGAGATGGTGACGATGCGACCCCACTTCGCCGCCACCATGTCCGTCAGCACCGCTCTGGCGCACAGGAATGTGCCGGTGAGATTCACGGCCAGATAGCGGTTCCACTCATCGAGGGTGATCATGTCGAATCGTGTGAACCCCGCGATCGCGGCGCTGGTCACCAGGATCTCAGGGGGACCGAATTCGTCACGCACGGCGGCGAAGGCGGATACCACGGCCGACTCGTCGGACACGTCGACCGCAATCGGTCCGGCCATGCCTCCCGCGGCTCGGATCTCGGCAACGACCGTCTCGGCACTCTCGGTGTTCACGTCCAGGACGGCGACCCGATGGCCGTCGGCGGCGAGCTTGACGCTGATCGACCGACCCAAACCGGACCCGCCGCCGGTGACCACTGCTGTCCGGTTCATAGTCACACCCCGGCGTTACCCGGTGCACCGTGCATGTAGAGCGTCTGACCCGAACAGAAGCTCGATGCGTCCGATGCGAAAAACAGAACGCCGTAGGCGATTTCGTCGGGTTCACCGAGTCGCCCAAGGCCATTGGTCATCGCGATCACCTCGGGATCCATCCCGTACCGGGCGGCATCGTCGGTCAACGTGGCCGCACGGACCGCGCCGACGGCGATCGCGTTGACCCGGATGCCTTTCGTGGCCCACGCGGCGGCCATTGATCCGGTCAGATTGTTCACCGCCGCCTTGGCCGCTCCATACGGCGCGGCTTGTGGCATGGCCAACAGACTGGCGCCAGACGAGATGTTGACGATGGCACCCTTACCCTGCGCCATCATCGGTCTGGCCGCTGCCTTCGAAAGATGCCAGACGGCTTTGAAATTCAAGGCGAGCACGTTCTCGAAGTCATCGTCGGGCCATTTCATGATCGACTTCGTTTCAGCGCCGCCGGCACAGTTGACCAGAATGTCGATTCTGCCGAACTCAGAGATGGTCGTATCGACCAGATCGCGACAAGCCTGCGCGGTGGTGACGTCGGTCGGTACCACCAGCGTGAAGTTGCCGATCTTGCGCACCTCCTCAGCGGTGGCGTGGAGCGGGTCGGGCCGCCTGCCGGCCAGCACGACGTCGGCGCCGTATTCGGCGAGCACCAGCGCCACCCCGCGTCCGATGCCGGTGCCACCGCCCGTAACAACTGCGACACGCCCGTCGAGTGCGAACCGGCTGCTGCCCATTCTGCTCCTTTTGCGGATCCTGGTTGTACGGTCGTACAGCGTTAGATTACTGTACGACTGTATAGCGCAATATCGCAACCAGCCTGGAGCGGACGTTGAACGATCTTCATTACGACCCGTGGAACGTCGACATCGACCTCGACCCGTATCCGACCTACCGGCGCTTGCGGGACGAGTGCCCTATCTATTACAACGAGCGGCATAACTTCTGGGGAGTGAGTCGCTACGCCGATGTTGATGCGGCACTGAAGGATACGACACGGCTCAGCTCGTCCAAGGGCGACATACTGGAGGTTGTGATGGCGGATCCCGTCATGCCTCCCGGCATCTTCATCAACGAGGACCCTCCGCTACACACGATTCACCGAGCGATCGTGTCGAGAGCCTTCACTCCGAAGAAGATGCGGGCCATAGAGGACAAGATCCGTGCATTCTGTGTCGCGTGCCTCGATCCGCTCGTCGGCGGTACCCGCTTCGACTTCGTCCAGGACCTGGGTGCTGAACTGCCGATGCGCACAATCGGCATGCTCGCGGGCATCCCCGATGCCGAACAGCCTGCGGTGCGGGCTCACGCCAATCAGGTGCTACGCAACGATCCTGGGAAGCCAATGAACATCAAGAAAGACCACTACTTCACCGGTGAAATGTTCGGCGAGTACGTCGAGTGGCGCGAGAACAACCCATCCGACGACCTGATCACCGAGTTGCTCAACGTGGAGTTCGAGGACGAGACCGGCACCACGCGGAAGTTGACGAAGCAGGAGCTCATCGTGTTCCTCGCAGTCGTAGCGGGTGCCGGCGTCGAGACGACGGGTCGTCTTTTCGGCTGGATGGGCAAGGTACTGGGTGAACACCCCAATCAACGGAAGGAACTCGCCGCGGACCATTCGCGAATTCCCACCGCCATCGAGGAGCTGCTTCGATTCGAGCCGCCGGGGCCGCACGTCGCACGTTATGTCGCCACGGAGGACGTGGTCTTCCAAGGGCAGGCCATCCCCGCTGGCAGTGCCTTGCTCATGATGCTGGCCTCGGCCAACCGCGACGAACGGCACTTCGACAACCCCGATACGTTCGATATCCACCGAAAGCCGGGCGGCCATCTCACTTTCGGGCGCGGTGCGCACTTCTGCGTCGGCGCCCCACTGGCCCGCCTCGAGGGCCGCGTCGCACTCGAAGAGGTACTCAAGCGGTGGCCCGAATGGGATATCGACATGACCGGGGCTCGTCGGTCACGTACCTCCACGGTGCGCGGCTGGGACACCATGCCGGCCGTCGTGGCGTGATACGCGCCGCCCATATCAGCGATTACGGCCGACAAGCCCGCCATCGTCACCTGCAGCAGGTAGATCACCAAGACGAAGATCCCTGCCACGGTCCAGCCATGGGTCACGTCATGACGAAGTCCGAAGAACGGGCCCGATGCAGCATCACCAACGCCGCACTGATCGCGTGCTGGAGTCCCATCTTCGCGCCAGCCACGGCGCGGTCACCCCCGCTGCGGCAAAGCACAGTCCGGGCGGTGTGGTCAGCACGCCCGCCCGGGTGGCCGAGGCGCGAGCGATTCACGCATGGCACCCAGGAGCGGCCCCACGCTGATGAGTGCTCGCTACCAGTTGCTCGGCGAGTAGTCCTTGAGGAAGCAGCCATACAGGTCTTCGCCGAGTTCTCCGCGCACGATGGGGTCATACACGCGGGCGGCTCCGTCGACGAGGTCGAGCGGGGCGTGGAAACCCTCGTCTGCGAGCCGTAGCTTCGTCGGGTGCGGCCGCTCGTCGGTGATCCAGCCGGTATCGACCGCGGTCATGAGAATGCCGTCACGCTCGAGCATTTCGGCGGCGCTGGTGCGAGTGAGCATGTTCAGCGCGGCCTTGGCCATGTTGGTGTGCGGGTGTCCCGGACCCTTGTAGGCGCGGCTGAACTGCCCCTCCATCGCCGACACGTTCACGACGTACTTGCGTCGGGCCGGCGAGGCGGCCATCGCAGGGCGCAGGCGACTCACCAAAATGAACGGCGCGGTCTGGTTGCACAGCTGAACCTCGAGCAATTCCATCGCGTCCACCTCGTGCACACGTTGGGTCCAGCTGTTGATCGATGCAGTGTCGGGCAGCAGACCACCCGCGTCGATGGCGGTGCCCGCGGCGATCCGTTGCGGAGAGGCACTGCGCGCGGTCAGCGCCAATTCGGTGACCGCGTGCGGCTTTTGGTGCTCGGCAAGGCTTCCCGCGAGTGCGGCCGGATGGGCGTCACTGACGTGATCGAACGTGACGACGTCAACAAGCTGCGGCGGCGGAGTCCGTTCGCCCTCGACGAGGGCCGAGTAGGACCCCGGTGAGCGTCGCACGGTCTGCGCCGCATTGTTGATCAGAATGTCCAGTGGACCGCGCTCGGCCACGGTGTCGGCGAGCGCGACCACCTGAGCGGGATCGCGTAGGTCGATGCCGACGATCCGCAACCGGTGCAGCCAGTCGGCACTGTCGGGCATCGACGCGAACCGTCGGACGGCGTCGTTCGGGAAGCGAGTGGTGATCGTCGTGTGGGCCCCGTCGCGGAGCAGCCGGAGCGCGATGTACATGCCGATCTTGGCGCGGCCACCGGTGAGCAGGGCGCTCCGTCCCTCGAGATCGGTGCGGGCATCGCGCTTGGCGCGATTGAACGCGGCGCACTCCGGGCAGAGCTGGTGGTAGAAGGCGTCGACCACGGTGTAGCGGTTCTTGCACATGTAGCAGGCACGCGGCCGCCGCAATGTGCCCGCCGTGGCGCCCACCGCGGCAGACACCAGCGGAAGCCCCTGGGTCTCGTCGTCGATGCGGCCGGGTGCGCCGGTCGCGGTAGCGGCGGTGACGGCGTGGTCGGCGGTGGCCACTGCCTCGCGCTTCGCGTCGCGGCGGGCCTTCTTCACCGCCTTGAACACTTTGGCGGTGGCCAGGCGTACCGCGACGGCGTCCGGGTGCTCAGGCGGCAAGGACTCGACGTCGGCCAACACCTGGAGGCAGACGTTGAGCTTGTCTGGGTCGATCGCGTTCACCCAGGAAGAGTATGGCAACGTCCCCCGAATCCCCGAATTCAAAAGGGCCAGGTAGCAGGCTCAAATGTTGGACTGATCGGCCGGGGACTCGGGTGCGGTGGCGGGTGCGCCGCGATCGTCGGCGTCAGGCTCGCACGTCACCCCCAGCGTGTAGGCCGTCATCGACAACGATCCGTACGCGCAGCCCGCAACAAGAACGCCGGCCGGCGCGTCCGCCTGGGCGGCCAGACCCGCGAAGTACAGCGACGGGATGTAGTGGTCCGGAGTGGGGACCGCGGCACCGAAATCCCGGTGGCCAGACAACCCGGCGAAATCTTCGGGGGCTTGCGTCATGCTTTCTCGCGCAGCGTCGTCGAAACGCCGCGCCCAGTCGAATCCACCGTCGGCCATGTCCCAGCGAAGCTGCCCGAGATTGTGGACGATGTTGCCGCTCCCGAGAATGAGCACACCGTTCTCGCGCAGGCCCGCAAGTCGCGCACCGAGGTCAAAGTGATAGTCGAATGGCTTGTCAGCGTTGATCGACAATTGAACCACTGGGATCGAGGCGTCCGGAAACGCATGGGCCAGAACGGACCAGGTGCCGTGGTCGATGCCCCAGCTGTCGATGTCTGCGCCGACCCAGGTCGGCTTGACGAGTTCAGCGACTTCTTCCGCGAGGTCGGGCAAGCCCGGTGCGGGATAGTCGACGGCGAACAACTCGTCGGGGAAGCCGAAGAAGTCGTGGATGGTGCGCGGCTTCGACATCGCAGTCACTGCCGTCGCGTTGATGTACCAGTGCGCGCTTATCACGAGGATCGCGCGCGGCGTGGGCACGGCGGCGCCGAACTCCCGCCACGCCTCGGTATAGCGGTTTGTCTCGATCGCGTTCATGGGGCTGCCGTGTCCGATGAACGCCGCGGGCATCAGGGCGCCTGTCACCTCATCAGTGTTGCGCATCTCGGACGGGGTGGGATTCGGTCAGCTGATGCACCACGTCCTTGGTCGATGGATACAGCTCGCGCCAGGTGCCGTAGAGGTCGTCATAGAAACTGACCGCGGCCGGATTCGGCACGATCTCGCGCTCGATTCTCGCCCAATCGGTGTCGCCCGGCACCATGCCGATCCCGATCGCCGCGAGCAGTGCATCGCCGTAGCTGGCGCCGATCGCCTGCTCCGGTACCAGCTGGACGCGTCCGGTGATGTCGCTGAGCGTCTGCGCCCACAGCGGGCTGCGTAGGCCGCCACCCACCGCGACGGTCCGCGTGCTGCTGCCGGCGTCGTCGAATCGTTCCAAGATCTGCCTGATGCCGAATGAAATCCCTTCGTACGCCGCGTGAACCAGGTGTCCGCGGCCATGGCGAAGTGTCAAGCCGGCCACCACGCCACGGGCCTGCGGATCGAACACCGGTGTGCGCTCTCCGGCGAAGTAGGGCAGCATCAGCAGACCTTCGCTGCCCGGTGGGACGGCGCCGGCCTCGGCCATCAACTCGTCGAGTGGGGCGTCGCCGGTGATGGTTTGCAGCCATGCGATGAGGCTTCCGGCGGTAGAGGTGCCTGCGGCCAGCGCGAGGGTGCCACGCTCGACACCGGCCGTGGTCCACAACGTGGGGTCGGGGTGGTACTCGTCGATGACCTGGACGAGGAACATCGTCGATCCGTACATGAGCATGAGATCTCCGGGATGCCGTACCCCGGCCGAAAACGCTTCGGCGTACGCATCGACGGTGCCCGCCACCACCGGTGTGCCTGTCGGTACGCCGGTGGCATCCGCCGCATCGGGACGCACCGTGCCTATCACCTCGGTGGGCCAGACCAACCTCGGGAGGGGCAAGTGTCTGCAAATGCGCTCGGCCCACTGCAGGTTCCAGTCGAAATCGCGAGTCGCGTAGAGGGGATCGCACTGGCTGGCAGTGTGATGGTCCATCACGTATTCACCGGTGAGCTTGGCGGCGATGTAGGAGTTGGACCCATACCAGCCCGCCGCTTTGGCGAACACCTCCGGCTCGTGCCGGTACACCCACTCCAGCTTGGGGCCCACGGCCTGGCTCGACAAGACCGTGCCAGCTTGGTCGAGGATGGCGTCAGCACCCAATCCCTCGGTCAGAAGCTCGATTTCGACAGTGGCACGCGTATCGATGCCGTAGAGGATGGCGGGCCGCAACGGGCGCAACTCTGCGTCGCAGAGCACCAGACACGGCCCGACACCGCTGACACACATGGCCTTGATCCCCGCGCCGACGGGTAGCCGAGCGGTCAGTTTTCGGCTGATCTCGCAGACCTCGCGCCACCACAGCCGCTCAGCATCGACCTCGGCCCATCCGGGGCGCGGCAACTCGATCGCATGAGCAATGGTCTCGGTGGCGATGACCGACCCGAAACCGTCTACCAGGACGCCCTTGCTGCTGCCCGTTCCCAGATCGATGCCGAGCACCAGGTCCACCCGACAACCCTACGTCTGACCCCGATCAAAAGACCCGGGAAACCCGACGTTGATAGCTGTTTCGGCTGACAACGTGTGACGAATGCGGGACGCTGATTCGATGAGGACAGTCGGCTCCGGACTCTTCTTACCTCCGTTCGAAGCACTCGCCGACCCGGTAACCGTTGCACGGCTTTCCGCTGAAGCGGAAGAAGCGGGCTGGACGGGTGTGTTCGTCTGGGATCATCTGCGTTGGTGCGAACCGATATCGGCGATAGCTGACCCATGGATCACTCTGGCGGCCATGGCAACTGCCACGTCGCGTATTCGGATCGGTCCGATGGTGACGCCACTTGCACGCCGACGCCCGGCCAAGGTCGCCAAAGAGACGGCGACTCTGGACGTCCTCAGTGGGGGCCGTCTGACCTTCGGTGTGGGCCTGGGAAGTGACGCTTACGGCGTCGAATACACCAAGACCGGAGAAGAGGTCGACGACCGTAAACGCGCGGCGATGCTCGATGAATCATTGGAGGTGGTCACCCGCGCCTGGACCGGCGAGGAGGTCGTCCATCGGGGCGAGCACTACACCGTCGACGGAGTGCGCTTCTTACCTCGGCCGGTCCAACAACCGCGGATTCCGATATGGGTCGCAGGCTTGATCGGGAACAAGCGGCCACGGCGCCGCGCCGCGCGCTACGACGGGTACTTCCCGGTATTCCTGGAAACCGCTGACCAGGCTGCCGAAGCGGTCGCCGATATCAATGCGCTGGGTCCCAAAGACGACTTCGATTTCGTGGTCCCCCTGTCCCCTGGGACAGATCCGGCCCCATACATCGCGGCAGGGGCGACCTGGTGGATGGTGGAGTTCCCCTGGGCGTCGACGACTGTGGATCTGGTCCGCGGGGTGATCCGCGAGGGACCCTTGAAATGACCGGCTGCGCGCTGACGGCTCAACGCGCCTTCGAGCCCTCCAAGTAGTCGGCGAGCCGCCAGAAGAGCCGATTATCCAGGCACTTGCGAAGGTACGGAACACCCTCGGTGTGGCCGGAGCCGTGAGCCTCCCCGAGCATCCGCGCGGCAAGTGAGTGATGGGTGGCCTTCCAACGCTGATGACTGCTTTCGAGCTTGTTCAGCGCGGCGTCGAGGACGTCCCATTGATCGACCGTGAACATGTCGTCCCTGCGGGCATCCAGGTAGGCCTGGGAGAGACTGTCGTGGCCGGCCGTCGCATCGGCCCGCACCGCGGGGACGTTCGTGAAAGCGTCTGAGCGCAGGCGCTCGGCTGGCGGTGTGCCGCAGGCGATTTCGAAGCGCTTGTACTGCTCGGACTGGATCGCACTGGCGCCCTGAGTGAACTCCCGGAAGGCGTGGAAATGGTCGACACGCATCGTGGCGACCAGCCGGAACAACATCGCCGCCCGCGGGTAGATGTTGTTCGCGTGCTCCAGGCTGCACAGCGCGTCCGCAAAGCGTCCATCGCGAAGTGAAGTCGTGGCCGCGCGCAGATCCGCGGCCAGCGTCGTGAAGACCATCTCGTGCGCCTGCAGGGCCCGCATGAAGAAATACTCGTCGTGGGCGACATACACCGGCGCGACGCTCACATCGAACCAGTCACGGGCATGCGATGCGGGAAGTGTCGGCAGCATTTCGAGTGCCCCAGCGAGGTCCACGTCGCGGCCGTCGTCGGTGGTGTCGGCGTCCCGGAAGCTCGCCAGGAATCGCAGAGCGTGCGTGATGCGCTTGCGTGACGTCGCCGGGTCCGGCCGGTCGTTGGTGGACTCCGCGGCGGCGGCCGCGGACTCGAACCGGACGACGTCGGCCATCAAGAGGGCCGACATACGCTCCGGGTCTAGACCGGACAGCGCGTCGTCGCAGATCTTCTCCAGGAGCGGGAGTGCCAGGTAGGTGCGGTTGTAATAGCGCCCCTCGAACTTGTCGAGGATCCCGTCGAGGAACGCGTCGAGAAATGCATCGCTGGCGCCATGCTGACGCCGGATCGCGGCCAGTCGCACCAGGATCGGAACGGAGAGAAAATGCTTCCCGACCGCGCGAACGTGCTCGGAGATCAGCTTCGCGAGCGTCAGGCTGTCGGGCGCCGCGTCAGCCGACCAGCGATCGATCGCGTCGATGACGGGCTGATCACGCCATAGGTCCGCCGGCGATGTCACCTCGACATGCGAGCCGCTGTCCGAGGGGGCGGAGGCAGATCCCGCGAACGGGCACCTGCTCGCACCGATTCCCTGCTGATGCGATGTCTTCGTCGCTGCGTCCATGGTCGCTCCCCTGAGTCGCCGCACCCTTCCGACGGTTCGGGCGCTGATCCCAGGCTCAGGTTGAGTCCTTGGAGAATGCTTGGCGGGTTGATGGCGATCGATCGATGAGCCCGCACTTCCGACCCGGTCGGGTGCCGGCCACATCGTGGTGGGTGCCTGGTGTTCGGTGGCCATTACTGCTCCCTGGGGTTGTTTCCCCTCCTGCGGAGGACAACGTGTTCCAGAAGAAGTGTTGGCTTTGGGACCTTGTCCCGTAATCGCTGCGAGGTCAGATTCGCGCCTCGAATGGGAAGGGTTTCCTATCCGATGGGTAAGCAACGCAACGAACTGAACCCAGCGGCTCGTCAGTCGGAGGCGTGATGTCGACCCGCTGGATCACCGAACACGAAATTGACCCAACGGCTGCAGGCTCCGACGCAATTCCGTCACTTGGACGTTGACTCGCTGAACGTCACCTGTCGAAGTTGATGACTTCTCCCCGATTGATCGACACCCAATCGCGCGCCTCGAGATACGGGCGGAATGTCTCGGTGATCAGCTTTCCGTCTTCGGGTGTCTTCGGCCGCTGGAGCTCGTAGAGGTGTGGGAACTCCGTCCAGGCGATGACGGCATCCCAGAGCCTCAGCGCCGCCTCCCCAGTGGGCGGGTCGACGAGAACGGGCCCGAAGAGGCATTGGCCGTCGGGAAAGAACAGCGTCGGCACCCCGTATCCGCCGGCATCAACCACCCGCTGATGCTCGGCCAGCACCTCGTCGCCGGTCGTCGGGTCCGCGATCGCCTGGTCGACCAGTTCCGGATCGAGACCGATCTCTGCGAGCAGGTGACGTGCGACGGCCTTCTCGTGCGGCTTGTGCCCGTCGACGTGCAGCGCACGGCCCGCCCGGGCGTACCACGCGTCGAGGTCCGCCATCGACCGACGCCGCAACAGCGCGCCGATACGCATCATCGACCAGCCGTAGGACCACTCGCGTTCCCACGGGTGTTTCTTGCCGTCCTGACGATTGATCTCCTCGAGGCTGAAGAAGCGCCAGTTCACCTCGAGGCCCGTGCGATCACGTACCTCGCGGATCCACAGCGAGGTCTGGTACGCGTAGGGGCACATCACGTCGAAATGGAAGTCGACGAAGGCCGGACGACTCGTCACCACTGCACACTAGTGTCCTGAGTCATTAATTACGATCTAGCTGTTAGACTGGGTCGTGCCGACTCCGCGTGCTGCCAAGATTGTGTTGACCGCTGATGAGCGGGCTGAGCTTGAGGGTTGGGCCAGGCGTCGGACT
>Ga0315336_1001926_pt1 | contig 35212 bp, 30 predicted proteins | sample ASW5metaG_FD_204512 | JGI IMG/M metagenome (GOLD analysis project Ga0315336, IMG submission 204512) | Ammonia-oxidizing marine archaeal communities from Monterey Bay, California, United States - ASW #5 | ecosystem: Environmental > Aquatic > Marine > Intertidal zone | place: USA: California... | reverse complement strand
TTATAAAGAATCTTAAAGAACCCGCTACCGATGTGAAAAAGGGAACAAGGTTCTACAATAAAAAATGCGTGGTATGCCAGAAGGAATTTCATCCCCGACATCCTAATTCAAAATATTGTTCGCATGAATGCCAGAAGATTTTATATCTAGCCAAGAAAAAAGGGGGAAATCCCGATTAACTTTTCCGGGGTTGGGAGTTTCTCCGGTGTTCAAGCTTGTTAATGGGCAAAAAAGAAAACCGGGGACCGGGGTTTCCCTCCTTAATTTAAAAATAGTCAATCACTGGCCCGATGGCCGATGTCTTTTCTATAGTGGATGCCTTGCCACTTGATTTTATCTACGGCCTCATAAGCCTTGGCGATAGCAGTGCCAATATTTTCTCCGGTAGCGGTCACACCTAAAATTCGACCGCCCTGAGTCAAGACCTCTCCATCTTGGGTTTTAGTACCTGCATGGAACACCTCTACCCCTGGAAGAGAGTTGGTATTTTGTAATCCAGATATAGGTTTCCCTTTTTCATAAGGTCCTGGATAGCCTTCGGCTGCCATCACTACGCATACCGATGATTCGTTTTTCCATTGCAAAAGACATTGATCTAGAGTTCCGTCAATACACGCTTCAAATATCGGAATGATATCGCTATCCATTCGAACTAGAAGAGGCTGAGTTTCCGGATCACCAAAACGGACATTGAACTCAAGAATCTGGGAACCTTTTTTAGTCAACATCAATCCGGCATAAAGAATACCTTTAAAGGGTCGATCCTCCTGTTGCATGGCCCGAATCATGGGTAGCATGATTTGATCACGTGCCTTTTGTCGCATTATTTCAGTAAAAACCGGTGCGGGAGAATAGGCACCCATACCGCCAGTGTTTGGACCTTTGTCGCCATCATAAGCTGCTTTATGGTCTTGCGCCGAATCCATAAGCAAAACCGTTTGTCCATCACTAAAAGCCAAAACAGAAACTTCCTGTCCTTGCAGAAATTCTTCGACAACAATTTGATTCCCAGCCTTACCAAAGGATTTCTTGCCCATTATCGAATCTACAGCAGCTAAAGCTTCATCTGTGGTTTGGCATAACAAAACTCCCTTTCCTGCTGCAAGTCCATCTGCTTTAATAACCAAGGGACAATCTTTGAATTTTATATATTCTGCCGCATTGGCCGCAGAGCTAAAGGTTTTATACTCTGCGGTTGGAAGCCCATACTTTGCCATAATATCTTTTGCAAAAGATTTGCTACCTTCTAATTCTGCGGCTCGTGCATTTGGACCGAAAATCCGCAGACCTTTTTCCTCAAATTGATCAACAACTCCCATAACCAACGGTTGTTCTGGTCCTACGACCGTCAACCCTATTTCCTTTTGTAAAGCAAACTCCAAAAGGCTTTTAATATCATCGGCTGCGATGGGAATATTCTCAGCTATTTCTCCTGTGCCTGCATTTCCTGGAGCACAGTAGATTTTTTTTACCCGCGGGCTTTGCTTTATCTTCCATACTAGTGCATGTTCGCGTCCGCCACTACCAATAACCAAAACCTCCATACTCTCTTCCTCGAATCTTTGTATTATTTCTTAAAGAATTTATATAAAATGCTTGCGTGTTGCAACTCTGTTTCCTTAAAAAGACCTGAAATGTTAAAGCTCGATTCTATTTCCAAGTCGTTTGATGAAAAACCTGTTCTTCAAAATATTTCTCTAGAAATTGAAGAAGGAGAAAGGTTTTCACTCTTGGGGCAAAGCGGTTGTGGAAAATCTACCCTTTTACGCCTGATTGCAGGATTTGAATCTCCCGACCAAGGAAAGATATGGATAGAAGGTAATGAAGTTAGCTCCCTTCCTGTTGAGAAAAGGCCCGTTGGGTTGATATTTCAAAACTATGCATTGTTTCACCATATGACCGTCTATGACAATATTGCTGTTGGACCACGAGTGAAGAAACTATCGGAATCTGTGATTTCAAAGCAAATTGATGAGCTTTTAGAAATTACCCACCTAAAAGAGTTGAAAAACTCATACCCTCAACATATCAGTGGTGGAGAAGCACAACGTGTAGCTTTGGCAAGGGCTGTTATCAATCGACCTAAAATACTTTTGCTGGATGAACCTCTTTCTGCTCTTGACCCAAGCCTGAGGCAACATTTGCGTGAAGAACTTGTAGAAATGCAAAAGACCTTGGGAATCACATTTCTTTTTGTAACCCACGACCAGGAAGAAGCCATGAGCATGGCTACCCATATGTGTATTATGGAAAAGGGGGTTATCGAACAAACGGGAACCCCTGCAGATCTATACGAAAGACCTAAATCTTCTTTCGTAGCTAAATTCCTTGGAGAAATCAATTGCCTTGTTGGAACGGTAGAACAGCAAATTGGTGACTTAGTTACAATTTCATTAGGAGAAAATGGGAATATTCAATTGTTATCTGAGGCAGATAAAATTAAAACCAACAGATGTTATGTTCGTCCTGAAAAAATATTTTTTGATATAGGAAAAGAACAAAAAGAACCGGTAAATAGTCTCGAAGGAACTCTTGTTGGCAGAGATTTTTTCGGAAGTCATAGCCGATATCAAATTCAACTTACAGATGGTACTTTTTTTAAACTTTCCCTTCACCACAGAAAAGCCAAACAACACAAACACGTTATCGGGGATTCTGTTCGTGTTTTATTTGCGATCTCTGATGTATTTCAAATTCATGAAAAATAAAAATTTTAATTTTTTAATTTTTATAATTACAACTATTTTTGTGTCCTCTTTGTTGGTAGGTTGTTGGGGCAGTGATAAACATGAAGATGAAACCTATATTGTAGCAACAGATGCCACACTGGCGCCTATGTCGTTCATGAGCGTTGGAAACGATATGATCGGATTCGAACCCGATTTAATACGTGCCATAGCAGACAAAGCTGGAATTAATATTAGCCTCGTCAATGTAGAATGGGCTGGGCTCTTTGGCGGTTTGATCACCAAAAAATTTGATATGATTATCAGTTCTGTAACAGTACTTGAAGAAAGAAAACAGCGGATGGGTTTCAGCATTCCCTATCTTAAAAGCGGACTGACTCTCGTTGTTAGAAAAGAGGAAAAAAATATAACGTCTTTTGAAGATACTAAAACCAATAATGTATTAGTCGGAGCTCAGGTTGGAACCACCGCTTATTATTTTTTAGAAAAGGAATCATCCATAAAAACAAAAGGATATCAAATGTACGGCCATGCTATATCTGATCTAATAAATGGCAAAGTTGATGCTGTATTGGGGGAAAGCTCTGGAACCTTATTCTTAAAAAATCGGCCTCTGTTTCAAGAAATAAAAATTGTTGGAGAAATTCTATCTAATGAATTTTATGCAGTGGTATTGCGAAAAGATGAAAACCAACTTATGGCCCAGATCAATTCGGCTATCAAAAATTTGATTGCCGATGGAACAATAGCTCAGCTTCATAAAAAATGGGATCTGGGTCAAATCGCACAAGTCCCCTAATAATTATTTTATAAAATGGATTAGGGAATCCATGCCAAGAAAAATATCTAATTCAAAAAATATAAACTCCCAGACATGGGCCTGGAATATAGCTGTATTGGCTAGTATTTTATTTTTGGTTTATCTTCCATCAAAAGAAGCTATTTCCACAGGTAACCAGTCCGGGGGATATCTGGAGCTTTTGTTACTTTTGCCCGAAGGTATTTTCTATACCTTACTTGTTACTTTTCTAGGCAGTTCCGCTGCTATTTTTGTAGGCTTACTCGTAGGTCTAGGAAAGCTTTCAAAAAATCCGACCATTCGACTTTCTGTTTCATTTTACACAGAGATACTTCGCGGTGTTCCATTACTTGTTCTTTTATTCTACATCTATTATGCCTTAGGTGAATTTATTCATATGCCAGCATTGGTTGCTGCAGTAGCGGGTTTTGGATTTAGCTATGGAGCATATATGGCAGATGTTTTTCGGTCAGGAATTGAAGCGGTGCCAAAAGAGCAAGGCGAGGCAGCTCGCAGCCTAGGCATGAATGAAAAACAGGCATTGACTCAAATAATTCTTCCTCAGTCCATGCGAACCGTTATTCCAGCTATAGGCAACCAGACCTTAGGGATGTTGAAAGATACCAGCTTGGTTTCTGTTCTGGCAATTTCGGATATTTTGCGCGTGGGCAATGAATACGCCACTAAACATTTTAATTTTTTTGAAACCTATACTTATGTAGCATTAACCTACCTACTGCTCACTCTCTTACTATCTCGAATAGTCTACAAATTGGAATTCCGTTATCGCATAGAAAGTAATTAGGTTTTAGGTGGCTATAAAGAAACTGAAATTCAAACATATAAGGCTTTTGCTCGGGCTAAATTTTAATCGAAACATGGTTGGGTAGCCATTGAAACCTGATCCTTAATACTATATTATAAGTAGAGTAATCTTTTACAATTATGGGGGCGATCCGGTTTCGACGGGAGAGCTGAAGCAAAGGTTGCATGTACGGGATGCCGTTGGCCCGTTAAAAAACGGCTTATTTATAATCGCCAACGATTATGATGTAGCTGTAGCCGCTTAATTTAACCGGTTACCGTCCTCCGTTTCCATGTTCGCGGGAAACGGATAGGACGTCACTTAGCGAACTGGTTCTGTTTGCATGTTCCGGGTAAATAGAACGAGATTTTTAGGAACTGGTTTCGACCCGATCCTGCTTCTGGGAGTTAGTCGGAATGAGATTCAAATCAGAAGACAAGCATGTAGACGCCTTTGACTATACCCTTTCGGACGGGGGTTCGATTCCCCCCGCCTCCACCAAGCCTACTTTTAAAATAGTTTAAATCTTTTGTCAGCCTTATTTGATTGTTTTCGGTATTATCATTAATTATATTTCGTCTTCATGGATTCAATAATTGCCAGTAAAGCCGAATAATAATATAATCGTAAATATGAATAACCTTTCAAATATTTATAAAAAGCCCTTTTTCGCGTGTATTTTGTGTGCCATTTACGCTGCGGCTTCCTGGGGTATAACTTTATTTGGTTTGTAACTGCCTCTTAAAAAACTAAATTGCAGGCACAGAACAAGTGCAACCACGAAACTAAGAAGTGTCCAAACATAGAGCGGGCAACTTCAAACGAGAGAGCAAAAACAAACGCAAAGGGACAAGGACGAAAATGACAAGAGAATACATAGAGAAACATAGTGATAATGGTGAGAGAAGGAAGGGTAAGTCCTTAGGACAGAAACAGGTAGAGCAAATGATGGGCACACGCGAGATGTCAAACGAAGAAAGAAAACAAAGCAAAAAAAAGAACAAACAGGAGATGAAAGGGCCAGACGATACCCACAGGAACTTAACCTAAACAAATAATTTTTTTCACAAACTATATCCTTAGTAACAATTAAAAATTCCCGCGGTTTAAAAACGACACGCGTAACAACCTTTAAAACCAGTTCAAACTAAACATCATATTACTCCCCGTCCCACTTTATATAATACCGTTGCCGCTGTTTTTAATTAATTTCAAGTCTGCGTGAAAAAATTTTTAAAGAACCAATATCAGTATATAAAGGCCAACCTTTCGTAGGTTTGAGATCAACCCTCACCTTTAGTTTGCGACGGGAAAATGCTTTTGGAATAGACACAGGCCCAAGATTCAGTGACTCTAAATCCACATTTAAAAATTCCCCCGGTTTAAAATCGACACGTGCAACAGCTTTACCTTTTATATCAATCCCTTGTGGCAAAAGATAACTTGCTTTAAGAATTAATTGATTTTCCTGCCCCATGAGGCGTGCCTTTACGCGCCCGTTCATTTCTTTTGCAGCCAGATCTTCTAAATCTTCAAAACGAATAATACCTCGAGGTAAAATTCTATCCAATTCAAATAAGATTAATTTTCCGTTTAGAAATAGGTCGTAGAGGTTTATCTGGATTCCTTCAAAATTTAACTCAAAATCATAAAGTCTAATGGAATTGGTAACAACGGAATCAGCTTTAATCCTTATACTCTTGTAACGCCCAAGATAAAGGTCCTCGGGGTTTTGGGTTGGTATTATGGATATAGTTAAATTTTTTCCGTCCTTGATCCCATAGATCGGATATTCTGCTAATGCCCTGAGGAAACGTTTTTTCAGCTCATTTAAATTATCAACCCCTTCAATATCAGTAGCGGCTGACACATCTTTCTTAAACACCAAACCATTAGTACCATCAGGCAATAGATATTTCTTAAATAATGGGAAGGTACGGCGTAATGCCGGGTCCTCCAACAATTTTCTTTTTTTCGGGTTTATATCCTTCTGATAAAAAGCAGGCCCAGAGCCAGCACCTTCCTTTGTTATAAAAAAATCCGCAAACTCTCCAACGTTTCTTTTGACACTCTTCATGACAATAGGAAGGTCATTAAATAGGGCATGGTTCCGGAAAACACCACGGTTAAAATATGGGTAATTAGTTAGCGTTCGTACTGTAACTTTTTCTCCTTCAATTGGTGTTGCCTCATTAATGATATCGTTTAATACAGTTGCGGTGGGCCAGTTTTGATCAGTAATAGGTGGATAGTGCGGTCCAAAAGCAGGCTTTCCAAAAACTTTTATATCTATTTGCTTTGATAAAAATGAGTTTGAATAGGTTATTAGACCTATAACAAAAGTTAGACCGATTACAACTCTTCGAAAAATATTACGCTTAATACCACATATAAAAGAAGAGGAAATTACAGCTATACCAGGCAAAACAGGCATAATGTAACGCATATCGTGATTGGTGAACTTAGAAAAGACCAGATAACTGAAAGCTATCCATCCAATGACTAAAAAATTGAAGTTTTTTCTTTGGGCTAGAGTGAAAAGAAATCCAATCAAAAATAAAACAAACAGAATCCCTCCAACTGAATCCTGAAGAATATATGTGTAGTCAATCCAACGTTCAAATCCAGAAGTGGGGTCCCCTTCGCGAATCCCAGATAAGTTTGATTTTATTGCCCCCGGAATTAAGTTTATCAAAACGTGACTATACCAAGGAAAACAAATTACGAGAGAAACAACCGCCAAAGTCACAAGATTAATTATCTTGGTTGAAGAAATAGTTGAGAAAGGCATGGTTCTAACCAGGATTACTACCACACTAAACTCTAAAAACAATGCTACCCATTTCCACTCCTCCAGAAGATAGATAGATAATGGCAATATAAATAGAGCTAAAATCATCCCAAAAAAATAGGTAAACTGCGTTAGAGCGCGTTTTATATTAAAAGAATCACCTCCTACTAACCCGATGATTACTGCAGGAAAAATATAAATTAAAAATGTCCATTTCAGCATCATTCCACAGGCAAAAATTATTGCAAACATCAAAGAATACAACCTGCTCTCAAAGTGGTTTGACTTTAAAAAAAGGTAATAACCGAACACGACCGCTGCAGTTAGCATGGTGTCAATAAGGGGTCTCCGAGAGATATAGGATAAAAAGGGATAGCAGGCGACTAAAAATGCTGCTAATAAACCAGCGCGGCGACTATTAATCAACGATCCTATTCCATAGGTAGAAAAAATAATCACTCCAAGACAAATCGAATTGAGCAAAACTGCGCTAAATGGCGTAAAACCAAAAAAGATCGCAAATGGAAGGAGAGAAAGGTGGTATAGAGGTGGATAGAAGGGTTCAACACTTAAAATATCGAACCATAGAGATTGAGAATCCCAGTCGAAAGCTTGCCAGTATAAATAAGAGATATAAAGATGCCTAGAAAAATCCCAAGCAGGTGGCACTGTGTCTAAATTAACCCAAACAATATTAAACGCAAAAACACATAAAACTAAAATACATAAAATGGTATATCTCATTTGAATTTTATGACCACTTTCGCTCCACTTCTTGAACTAGGTGTTGGATTGGAAAATTTTTTTCTTTTTCATTTTAGGGGTTAGCAAGTGCTTCACAGTAATAAATTGACAGGAATAATTATATTAAAAACAGGAAACTTAAAGAAATATTTACATAAAAGCAGCTTAAAATAGCGAATTAAATATGCAACAAAAAGCTACAACTCATTTAAAACAAAGGAACAAATCGAATCCATATAAGTGTTCCAATAATATTTATTTTTAGAACACTTTGTTCAATAAATAACAATAAGAGGGGCTTTAAATTGAAGAAGTGGCTAAATGGATGTAATAAATACGGCTCCGGTTAATGTTCGCCTGGAGCAGGTTTTTATTCGATTTCCCCACCACAACTTTTTATCATAAGACAAAAGCCCGTTTTCTTATTTTGAATAGTTTAAATTGTCAAATCAAGACCCATATAAAATAATGGAGAATGAAAGTGGCTGCCCGGTACAGGCAGGGTTTGGTAAGTGGACCAATTACATATTGACTTTTCTTTCCTGAATCTCTGCTCTTCTGACTTTTGCCAACTTTGCCAGATTACCCAACGCTTTTCTTGCACGGGCAGCTGAGGCCTTAATATTTTTTGTTTCAAAGCTTTCATTTTCCGCTAGATAATTTTCATAAGCAGAAACAATTTCGTCATGTGTCATCCTGTGCTCCTATATAAGAGTTATTTATTTTTTCGGCTATGAAAATTAACACATTTTTCAATACAAGATCAACTGAATACTAACAATAATTTTCTGGATGTTTATTTTAAATAAGAAAACCCTCTGCCGAGGGTGTTTTAAGCTTTTCCAATAAATATTCCCAAGCAGAGGTCTCTTGAAAATTTTTATCTATATTTGGAGTAAAAACAATTCTTTAAAAAAATATTAATCCAACACTGGTAATAATACTTAGCAAATAAAGGCATGAATTTACAACTTTTTTGGTTTTGAAAACCAATAAAAGTAATATAATAAACCTAAAATACATTTAATTTTATATTAATTTCACTACAAAATTGAGAGTAGTTATTATGGCTGAAATAGGCAGACGATTTTCCCTTGATAAAGTTCATGTTGATCCAAGTCTAAAAAACAAAATTTTTTCGGCAGATGGTGACGATCATATCGGTAACTGGAATGGGGAATGTATTGATGATCTTGTAATAGAAATTGACCGTATTGAAGAAAGGGCAGATCCAAATTATTCAAGCTTACCCTATAGGGAAAATATCCCTGAAGACTTGAGATTAGAAGTTGAGAAAGATTTTCCCATATGGACATGCGACATAAAAGGAAGATGCCTGACTGGAGATGCAGGAGATGGAATTACAACAGTTGAAGAAATTCGGGATTTTTATAAAGGTAAATATGGAAGCATTGAAAACTTTAAGGAAAAATTACGAATAGAGCGCGAAAAGTTTGTTAAAGAAATTAAAGATAGGTCCGAGGGAGAGTAATTAAAATCCTAACTAGTATTTATGCGCTTGGAAAATTTAAATTAAGATTTTATTAATATTATAATATTGAATGAGAACCCACATTTAGCGAGGAGTAAATGAATATTATTTCAATTGATGAATTGCATGAAAAAATTGATAACTTAGGTGATAACGATTTGGTTTTGGATGTTCGGTCCCCTGGTGAGTTTGGATCAGGCCATATTAAAGGTGCACGCAATCAAGATCATGAATCTGTTACTGATATTGCTGAGGAATTAAAAACACACGACACCGTTTATGTTCACTGTAAAATGGGGGGTCGCGCCAAAATGGCTTCAGAGACTTTAGAAAATGCTGGACTAACCAATGTAGTATGTGTTGGCAATGGCGGGATGGAACGTTGGGGTGAAATGGGCTGGCCGGTAGAATAAAACCCTGATAAAAAAAACCCAGGAAAAGAAGCCGCGTTAAGCAGCCTCTTCCCTGGGTTTATTTTTTGGTCAGACGGATTTCTCCGCTTTAAAAGCTTAATAATTCAGTGTATTCCACTGAGTTACGCCCTTCTGGCCATTTCTTTCCTTGTTCTGACCGTTCCAAACAGCGATAGCCATAGGTGTTTTACTACCTTTGAACTGCGTGTCGTTCGAGTCAGAGGTTGTCAAAGAACGTTTGAAAACAACAGACCAACGGTTGTTAGCCCAGTTGCCGCTGCCTTGTACATCCTGATGAGCCTGAGTGGTCAAGGTGCTAAAACCTTCAGCATTCAGATCTTCAATCGGAGAAACGCGCATGCCAGCATCCGCAAGAATGTTTCCTGTAGCACGTGCCGGGTTGAATACACCCTCGTTTTTACCCATACCAAAATCAACATAAGAATGTCGCTTGCTGATGTCGCTAGCTCCCTGACGATTGGAAGCTGTAGCTTTAGAACCGGAAGTGTGCCCAGGTTCTTGACCAGTCAGCTTACCATCAGGCTCATACATGTAATATCCAGCAGAACCCATAGCCATGTACTTATATTGATCTTCCATGTCTTGCATGCCATTATTGCCAGATGATCCAGCGCCCTCTTTATCCCAAGTCGCCTTCCACTGCCAAATATTAACACGCTCGCCGTCTCCACCCATTGTGAAAGGAGGCTCTTCGCCAGACTGATTCACTGGGAACATAATGGCTGCTTGATCTTTATACTGCTGAGATTGAACCATGATGTCATTACGGGTAGGATCTGTCCAGCTCAGACGAACTGCGATTTCCTTACCGTTAGTAGCGGCACGAACATTAACCCATTTGGTCTCAGGAGCAGGCCACATTGGGTTGGTGATCATTTGTGGATCCAAATCCACAACAGTGTGCTTGTGGAATGTAGGACCATAACGAGTCCAAAAAGGATCATCCGCAGCTACCGGAATATTCCCTTTAACCTTTACAGCATTGATGGTGGCCGCATTTGCACTTACTAATCCAAGTACAAAAGCAAACAACATCGTAAAAATTATAGTTTTTTTACTCACAAGTGTACCCTCCTCGTTAACATACCGTTTACGATTTAAAGTTTACGCCCCAAGCAACGAAATTCCGAAGGTGTGGCGAGTTTTTCAACCCGCCACACTTCCGTATTAATTAGGCTGCAAAACTGAGAGCGTCGTTTCGCCTCTTAAATTGCACCCGGATGTTCTTCAGGTCTAACATAAAAAGGCTCTTCAACCGTAACACGGATGATTTCTTTACCTTTTCTATTAAACCCGATGACCGTATCGTTATACATTTCAAATTTCTTGCCGTGAATATTGGTCTCGAAAATCTTAGGACCTGGCTCACGTTTCCATTTGAAAATAATACGTTGGGTCGTCCGGAATAGCTGCAATACTCCTAACAGATCACGATCTGGAACCATGTACTGATCAATAGAATGATCAACACCCGGGCCAAACATCTGTTGAGAGTAAGAACGCGGAACGTGCCGTGACGGAACATAATATCCGTTTGGCTCCGTACCCAGCTGAGGATATAACGGTAGAGCAACTTTACGATCCCGAATCAGATAATACTGTGGATTATCAGGATCATGTGCCCACTCGCCGTTTCCGCCGATTTTGACAAGACCCTGCAATCGGATCTTACCAACACAAGCTGCCATACAACGTGTTTCCATCTGATCACCTTCCGTTAGAGGATCGAGACCCTCAATACGGGGATAACAAGCGATACATTTTTCAGAAATACGTGTTGTTCCGCGGAACATTGGCTTTTTGTAAGGACACTGCTCTACACACTTTTTATAACCACGACAACGACTCTGATCGATCAGAACGATGCCGTCCTCTTGGCGTTTGTAAATTGCCTTTCGAGGACACGCCGCCAAACAACCTGGGTACGTGCAGTGATTACAGATTCGTTGTAGATAGAAAAACCAGATTTTGTGCTCCGGCAATACTGACTTCGTGCCGTTGTCGCCACCAAATGTTCCCTCACGGGACTGGGTGAACTCACGACCATGAGCGGTATCCTCACCGAAGTTCGGGAAACGCCACTCTTCATCAGTCGGTACATAACCGATTGCTTGCTGGTTCAAACCGATCTTAGCAGGAGCTTCGAAGATGGTAACACCTTCGTAAACACCGTGGATCGCTTTGTTTGAGGTCTTACGTACGTTCCATACATTCTGTCCTGGATTTGACTGCTCCAACATTTTCAGGATTTTCCAATCCCAAAACTGAGGATAGCCACCGTAAGGCTTCGTTTCTACATTATTCCACCACATATACTCCTGACCCTTAGAAAAGGTCCAGGTAGATTTATGTGCCATTGTACAGGTCTGACAAGCAATACAACGATTCGTATTAAATACGAACGTGAACTGCTCTTTTGGGTGCTTTTCGTCGTACACATATGTGGCCATACGACCTAGCTGCCAGTTATAGACTTCAGGCATTATCGTACCTCCTTATTAACATTGGTTAAATCGTTAAAAAATCGATCGACGGCCCCCTCACAAGTAGAGGGCCGTCTATCACATTAAATTTTCACACGGACATACTGACCCGCGAGATACATTTCTGCGAAACGATCTTTCAACGGTGATTCTGGGGTGTACCCTGTTCGTACTGGTTCCCAGAGTCCTTTACCATGCAAACCACCATCTTCAGCTTTTGAGAATTTAACCAAGACTTCTTTCGGAGTTGCATTAACCGCATGGTTATCAGCCTCATAGCCGTGTTTGAACTTCATCTTGGTTTTTGCTTTATGGAACAGAGTATCAGTCTGATGCATAGGCATTAACCAAGAACGCGTAATGGACTGTTGACCGCCATACCTGAAGTTAGACTGGTAAGGTGTGGTCATTGACATCGCTCGTCCGTCAGGTCGTTCTTCATGAGCCTTAACGGTACGCTCGGTGCCTATCCATGTAGCATGTTTCATCATGGTGGTGTGATACGGATATGCTGGGTTGTACTTAGCCCGCAACATCAGCCGTGCCACTTTATACCTTGGATCTGAAGGTTTCCAACCCATGTATGGTCGATCTGCAGGGTTTGCATCACAATATACATAGTCACCTTCGTTGATACCAAGATCTTTACACAAGAACGGATTCATGTGTACCTGCCACTCACCAACACCAGGAGAACGCTTATCCATTCGATAAGGATCGCCGAAGTTGTTGTTCCAGATCATGTTCCAGTCAGTGGTTGCCCAAGAACTATGCGCTGTATGTCGTGATTTAGGAGTTACACAATAGAATCGATAACCCTTCTCCCACAAGAAGTTTTTGGTCGTACGTACAGCAGACCAAGGCTTCTTGATGTTTCGAACGTGACGGAGATCCGGATCTTGCTCGTCTTCCGGGATACCGTAGTCATCCGGTCGGATGTAAGGGTTGGTAGATACGATTACGTTCGGCAGGTAAGGCGTAGCTTCTGGGCCTTCTCTGTGAACGATGAAGTTCTCACCATACTCAATAGCCTCACACTCATCATTGTAGAACTGAATTCGGCCATTTGGCGTATAGAAAGGTTTAGACTCCGTGTACATTTCCCAGAAGGGAGATCGAGGATAGGTTCTGAAAAGCAACAGACAAGCGCCTGGCTCTCCATAACGACCATTGATAATATCATCAATGTTGTAACCCATACCCGTTGTAGAAGTCGTGAACAACCGGCGGATCATAGCTTTGGTTCGGTTTGGAGCTTCACCTTCATATACTTTCATATGATCAGCGAAACGTTTGTCACCTGTAACTTCAGCCAACCGCTTAGAGAACTCACGATGTATCAAGTTATCATCGATGGTATCGAAGATAGGTTTGATTCCGGTTCCACCCCAAATCTGATGGAACGGATTTGAACATGCACAAGTGATTTCATAACTTTCGAACTCAGCCCAGCTGTTCGGAGCAAGTACGATGTCACTATACTCACAAGAACCGGTGAACTCGATGTCCTGAGCTACGATCATGTCTACGTTGTTATTCGTGTTGAATACCAACTCATAGAACCACTTAGCATTATTGATAACGTTAACGTTAACATACCAAGCCAGCTTGGTCGGGGTAGGCATGTGAGAACGTCCTGTGAATACCTTTCGGCCATAGCGTGGGGTATTAACGATCAGAGCTTTATCACGATGCGCCCAGTAGCTGACTTCCTCACCCTTCAAATAACCCTTAACGTTCTTCCAGTCAATATTCTTGGAAGTATCGAGAATGGTGTTGAAAGGATCTTCAGCAACCATAGCTGCAAAACCAGGTCCAGACCAATGAGAACCTTGGTAGTTACCAGCCTTGTAGTTACCAGCCCATGTATGAGAGCCAGAACCTTTAGGACCGACATTACCTGTCAGCATCAGAGGTACATAAGACGCACGGTTATGCATCGTTCCGTGGAAGTAATGGTTGATACCTTCACCATAATGGATTTCAACAGGCTTGATGGTACCAATGTCTCGAGCCACGCGGACAATTAAGTCTTTGGGCGCATGACAGATCTGGTTGACCGTATCAATGTCATAATCCTTAAGGTGAACTTTATACATCTCGTAAAGAGGCATTACCGAAATGGTTTTACCACTAACGAGTTTAATATCAAAAACACCGTCCAATACAGGATCAATGTTTTTCTTTCTCATCTTAGCGCCGATATCTTCACGAGTGATTGCTACTGGCTTATCCGTATTGGCATCCCAAACGGTGTAGTCAGGCATCATGCTACGATTGAAGTTCTTCATCCACTTGGTGGTGAAGCCATCTTTCGGCAAAGACTGAGCTTTGTAGCCCGGAATGAAATCATCCGGATGCAAGCGCACCAACGTATCCGTTCGAACCAACAGAGGCATATCTGTATAGTCCTTAACGTAATCGACGTCTACAAGACCTTCGTCCATGATGATTTTTCCGGCACCCAAAAATAGGGAAATGTCAGAAAGTCCAGCACGAACCGGCACCCAGTAATCCGCTTTCGTTGCAGGCGGGTTGTACTCAGGACAAATAGAAACGAGTGTACCACCACGTTCCATGATCTCTGTGTACCAATGCGCTTCAGGCATTTTATTTTCAATCAGGTTTTTACCCCACTGAATCGTCATTTTCGCATATCGATGATCTGCGAAGTCGATATCAGAGGTCTGCATTCCATGTGTCCAGGAATGTCCAGGAGCCTGATCACCATGCCAGGTGTAGTTTGACCATGCACGACCACCGAGTACTTTTCCAGGACCCCGACCACGAATGATAGAGTCAAGAAGAGCAACTTGGTTAGCCAAGCGATAAACACCATATTTACCAACAACACCGAGAAGACCCATACCGCCTCGGTACTTGAAAGTACGCGGTCCAGATCCACTCATTGCTTCAATCATTTCAGGCTGGTAGCCTTCATTCTTCAGACGTTGCGCGCCACGGGCTCCACTGTAAGCTTTCGCCACAGCAACATGACCCTTTGCGAGGTACGTGAAAGTCTGATCCCAGGTCATACGAACGAATTCGTCTGTACCTCGGCTTGTCATCTTATACTTTTCGCGGTTCTCTTTATCCAAATAAGGGAAACCGTCATCCGCCCATTGCTTCCAACCAACACGGATCATAGGATACTTGTTCCGGTATGGGCCATAAGCACGGCGAGGATACGTCATACCACGCAAACACATGCGAGGATTCCACGCAGCGTCAGCTTGGTTGCCATACAGATCGCGAATCTTGTGGTGATCGTAGTTCTGCTCGATACGCATCAAGATGCCGTTACGTACGAAACCACGTACTCGACATTGATGGGTGTCGTTCGGAGAACAACAATACGTAAAAGATCGCTCATACTTGTACTGATCACGGTAGACTTCTTCCCACCGTCGGTCAGGATAGGATTCCAGCGGATTCCCTACTTTTACTACGGGCTTCAGCTGTGCTCCAACCCTCTTGCTCGTCAATGCCATAGCTGTCGCTACACCAGCACTTACCTGCAAGAACTTACGTCTGTTTAACCTCATAGACAAACCTCCTTGTGAAACTTGGAAATTTTGAGTCCGGCAACTAGTATTAACCGAACCCCTACTTTTCACAACTACTTCACACTACACTACAACAACTGCTTTACTTCTTCGGGGAGCTAGTAAACACCCCCCAATTAAACCTAAAATACCACTCTAAAAAATCCTACTAAAACCTACTACTTTTAAACTATTTCTAATCTATTCCAAACAACATGCAACAAACATGAAAAAATAAAAATCAAACGCGGGAAACCCGCTTAATAAAGCCTCGAAACACCCCCCCTTAAAAAAGAGACAGTGACTCTAGCGCTCAGAAAAATTCGCTCCTGTTCCGTCAAAATAAATACGTGCGAACTCTCCCGAAAACTTCCATTTTTAAGACCTAGATATCCAATAAAATCTTTAATCTTTTTCCTCCAGATGACGTTATTTATATTGAATTCCAAGGTATTTGTCAAGGAAATATCAGGGATTAAATAATTAAATTTTCTACATTAAAATATGGGCCCTGAAGCGAGGATTTTTACCAAAAAATTTATTTTAATTAAAGATTAAAAAAAACCTATAAACCCTTATATTTAAATAGGTTACAATTATATTACTCTTTCAACGCATATTACAGGCAAGTTCTATCAACAAAAAAAAACAGAAATCCCTTTAAAATTAAAGGATTAGGGATTTTTGTAAATTTTATTTTATATATTTTCAATTACTAAAAAAGGACTACATTAATGTATTTATTCATTTTAAAAATATTGCTATAAAAAATTTATACCTGCTAACAAGAAAAACCGCCTCTTTAAAGGATTTGCCAAAAATAAAAATGGAGCTATAATCTCCCATTTTCTTGGGAAATTGATATGCAAAAAAAAATTGTTGCTATTTATCCTGGAACCTTTGACCCGGTAACTTTGGGTCATATTGATATAATGCGCCGTGCCCTAAAAATTTTTGACCAGATTATAATTGCGGTCGCTTTGAATCCCAAAAAGGATCCTCTGTTCTCCTTAGAAAAACGCGTTAATTTTATAAAAGAAGCTACCAAAAACCTGAAAAACTTAGAAGTCTTACCCTTTGATAATTTACTTATAAGTTTGGCTCATAGTAAAAATGCATCTGTGGTCATTAAAGGTCTGCGAGCCATAAGTGATTTTGAATTTGAATTACAAATGGGATTAATGAACCGTACGCTAGATGAAAAAATAGAAACTTTGTTTATGATTCCCAGTCAAGAATTTTCTTTCTTAAGTTCAAATCTTGTAAAAGAGACTGCACGTCATGACGGTGATGTTTCAAAGCTTGTTCCAAAAATTGTTTTTGAGGAATTAAAGAAAAAATTTAAATGAAATTTTCAAATCGCATTCAACAAGTAAAACCATCCATGACTTTGGCCATCGATGCAAAAGCCAAACAGCTAAAAGCCCAAGGGGAGGATGTTATTGGGTTTGGTGCGGGAGAACCCGATTTCAATACTCCAGATCGTATCAAACAGGCGGGGGCTCGCGCTATAGAAGAAAATAATACTCATTACACTCCGGTTGGCGGAAGCAATGATTTGAAAGACGCTATAATTACCAAACTAAAAAGAGACAACGGTCTGAGTTACGAAAGAAATCAGATATTAGCTTCCTGTGGAGCAAAACAGTCTTTCTATAACCTAGCGCAAGTATTGTGGGACCAAGGAGATGAAGTCATTATCCCTGCTCCCTATTGGGTTTCATTTCCAGAAATGGTAGTGCTGGCAGGAGCTAAACCTATCATTATAGAGACCGACTCGACTAACGAATTTAAAATTACAGTGGACCAGATCAAGGAAGTCCTAACACCAAACACGCGCGCGATTTTGATCAACTCACCTTCCAACCCAACTGGTTCAGCTTATGAAAAAGAAGAACTAGAAGCGATCGCGCAATGTGCGCTGGAAAACAATTTGTTAATGATTTCTGACGAAATTTATGAATGGATCGTATTCGATGGGTTCCGCCATACAAGCTTAGCCTCGCTTAGTAAAGAGGTGCAAAATAATTGCGTGGTAATAAATGGCGTTTCCAAATGCTACGCAATGACAGGTTGGAGAATCGGCTACATCGCCGCTGATGTCGAAATCGTCAAACAGGTTACCAAACTGCAAGGGCAAAGCACTTCCAATCCCTGTTCTATTTCCCAAGCGGCCAGTATTGAAGCTTTGACCGGTCCCCATGATGATGTTAAAGAAATGGTACGCCAGTTTGAAAAGCGGAGGGATATTGTAGTCAAAATGTTAACCGCTATACCTGGGGTCACCTGTAATAAACCCAAAGGTTCGTTTTATTCTTTCCCAGATTTCTCTGGCTTGTATGGAAAAAAGGACGGAAACGGAAAGACCTTGAGTGGTTCATTAGAGTTTACGGAATATCTTTTGACCACAAAAAAGGTCGCTATTGTTCCAGGAATAGCTTTCGGTGCAGACAACCATGCCCGGCTGTCTTTTGCCGCATCCCTTGACAAAATTGAAGAGGGAATCAAACGTATCCAAGAAGCAGTTGAAATTTTAAAATAAAAAATTTGTCTGTCGTTTTGGCAAAGAAATATTTCCATACCAATTTTCAGGATTCTTTTAATTCTAAATTTCTGTTAGCATTAAACGGGCGGTATCCTGGTTTCCGAATTTGCGTCCAAACCAGCTTTATAATCTTTGATTCGGCCTTCTATATTAGAGCGGCACCTTTTGGCTTTGCAGTTTCCAGTACCCACGCCAATCTTTTTTCTCAGCGCCTCAAAAGTCAACGAACCTTCTTTAATCGCAGCCATAATAGTGCCGGCCTTGATGCTTCGGCAAATACATACCTTTTTAAAGCTATCTATTAATTGTTTTTTTGTTTCCAAAATATATATGGTTCCCGCTATGATTCATACGGGCAATTAATTTGTAATTAAACGGATCTTCAACGCCCCAAAATAAAACTAATTTGAGTAGTCTAACCCGATCATATTGTAAACCACTGCACTTGAAATACCTAACACTTAAGGAAATTAAACCCCTAGTCCTATCTGCAATGAGCGGGGTGCTGGTAACACTGACCTTTCCTGAATACAATCTGGAATTTTTGGCCTGGCTAGCATGGATCCCACTATTTATTGCTATGGAAAATACCACCCCTCAAAGGGCTGCGCTCTTTGGTTTTGTGGCTGGAATGGTTTTTTATAATTGGGGATTAAGCTGGATAAACAATACCCTCATCAACTATGGGAACCTGCATTGGATTTTTAGTTTTGCCGTTCTGGGACTTTTATCTGCATATTTATCCCTTTTTATTTCACTTTTCTGTTATTTCGTACGAAGAACATGCGGTGAAAATCATTTAAGGTTCTTTCTATTCGCTCCTGTTTTATGGGTTGCTTTAGAAAATTTGCGTTCCTCTCACTCAGAGTATGGCTTCTCCTGGTTGGGCCTCGGTTATTCGCAATTCCAAAACCTCCCCGTAATTCAACTCGCGGAATGGACCGGTGTGTATGGAGTTTCCTGGCTGATCCTTCTGGTCAACAGTGGGCTATATTTATCCTGGAAATGTTGGCGCGAGCAAAAACAAAAGGAGTGCAAACTCAAAATTGGTTGGAGAATCTTGTCGACGACTCTTCTCGTTTGTGCTTTCTGGTTAGTTTATGGAAGCCAAAGTCTTAAAAAATATTCCAACATTAACAGTGAAAAAATTCGAATAGGCTTGGTCCAAGGAAATGTAGAGCAGTTCATGAAATGGAACCCAGCCTACCAGAATTTGGTCATCAATAAATATCGCAAACTGACTTTTAAAGCTGCTGAAGAAAAACCTCATCTCATCATCTGGCCAGAAACAGCGACCCCTTTCTATTTTGAAGAAAGTGAAACCGAAACCCATATGATGAGAAATCTTGCTCGAGAAATTAATACTCCAATTTTATTTGGCAGCCCACACCGAAAAAAAATAAACGGTGAATTAATCTATTTCAACAGTGCCTACTTGCTTTCCCAGTCTGGAGAAACATTAAGCCGCTATGATAAAATTCATCTGGTTCCGTTTGGCGAATTCGTACCATTTCGGAAAGTTTTGTTCTTCATCGAAAAACTGGTGGTGATGATTGGCGACTTCGGTCGCGGCCAAGAAGCAACGGTTATGGAAACTGCGGGCAATAGAGCCGGCGTGTCAATTTGTTATGAAATGATTTTTCCGGACTTGATTCGTCAAGCGGTGAAAAATGGGGCTAACTTTTTAGTGAATATCACCAACGATGCCTGGTTCGGTAAAAGTGCTGCCTCTTACCAGCATATGAGTATGGGTACAATGCGCGCAGTGGAAAATCGCGTTCCCATTGTTCGTGTCGCCAACACCGGCATCTCCGGTACTATCAACGCCACAGGAAAATTAAAAGACGAAACGGAGTTATTTGTCGAAGAGTTTCGTATTACTCAAATTGCCCCTGCAATAGAAGGAAAAACTTTTTATAGTCTCTACGGTGATGTCTTTAGTTGGTTTTGCCTTCTCACAACAGGACTGATGGCAATTGTATCGCGAAGGCAATAATTGCGTTTTATCCATCTGTTAAATGGTTCAATAATAGCTCGACGTTTTTGTCTCCCGGTTTGACACTGACAAAACCTTCTACATCCCCAGCGCCAGCTCGGGCATCGCCATCAGCATCGATTCTTCCTGTTAATACCATGGGGCCATCAAAATTGGCTCCTGGAAACATGACATCCTGCGGTCCAATCTGAAACTCATAAGGAAATTTGATTTCTGGTATTCGTTGCACAGCAAGTGGTGGACCGCGTTTAACCTCCTGACTCCTTGCAAACAAAAATAACACTGCATTTCCCTTTATTTTGTTTTTGAGTCCTTGGCTAACGCTTACTGTTCCCTGAATATTGAAGGTATCTCCTGCCACTACCGAATCAAGAACCAACTTCACTCCCTCTTCTCCAGCTTGGACGTTAACCTTCCCTTCAATATCTCCTGGGCTTGATTTTCTATTTCCATCCTGATCAAGACGGGCAGTTAGGGTAAGGTTCCCCTCAAAAATAATGCCTTCTATCATGGTGTTGAGTTGGCCAATCTTGAATTCGAACGGAAAATCGAAAATTCTGTGTTTTCTGACTGCCAATGGAGGGCCCGCCTCTACACCTTCTGGACGAGCAAAAATGAACAATCCGGCACGAGGATGGATAGCAGTTGTTATCTCTGATCCCATCGAAATAGTGCCTGAAACATCATTTTTATGGGCATTTGGGTCACTTTTCCGAGCCAGTTCCTTTTTCAAGCTCTCAGGTAAAGGATGTTCTTTCATTTTTTCCTCACAACCGACGAAAAAGAAAAATGTCCATATGCACCAAAATATCGCTAATTTTTTCAAAACGTTTCTCCGATAAAATATCACAAGGCTTAGAAAATATACTGGATCAGTTGCTTGACAATCCTTTACAAAGATCTCATTAGTAATTGCAGATCCACAAGAAAATTTCAAATGACCTGGGCGGATCGAACCCGAAAAATTCGGCGTTCTTTAAGGAAAAATTATTGAGCGCATAAGTTTTTGGGTCCGAAAAAGCCTTCAAGTTTTGGAGCGAAAAATGTTTCACGAAGTAAAAATATTCGATAAAAAAGGAAAAGTAAAAAAAGTCTTTCCCAGCAAGAAGCTCAGTAAAGATTATTGGAATACCTTTTTTGAGATGGGAAAACCGACCACAAACAAAGGAAAGAAAGGTAGAAAAAAAGAGCCCGGGGTTGTCGATTATGACGATGAAAACCTTTCTTCCGATATTTAAAATGAAAATAGCCGTAAGTTACTTGCGAAGCAACTTATAAAGGAAAGTTTCAATTCATTGCATGGGAGGCGATTTCAGAAGGGTCGCCTCCCAAGCGCCCCTTTTTTTCTGCCCCCTGACACACCCCATCAAGTTACGAAAGCTTCCCTCTTTTGTTAACTTTCTCCTTTGTCTTGATTTATATTTTTGATGAATTTAAAAATATCCTGCATCATTTCATTGAACATCGGGTTGAAAGTCAATCGGCGGACAACATAGTCTTTTTTATTTTTATCCGTGTGTTCTCCATACATCAAAGAATTTTTAAAACCAATTTCCCCTTCTTTACATTTCTTTAGATTTGGATCGTCCTGTTCGTTTATGTGATTGAATTGGGAATAAGTTAAACAACTTTTATATTCTCCATTTCTTCCATAATAAATATTATCTGGGTGTACAGGAAGGGATAAGTGAGCGTAATCCAATATTCCTGCATCAAGGTTTCTAACACGCTTAACAATAAATCCCTCGCAGGTTTCCTTGGGGTCGTCTTTTTGTTCTTTCGCTGTATACCAAATCATCTGATTCTTTGCATTTTCCGTTATCTTACAGAAAAATATTCGCGCTTGATCCGAGTCAACGGTAGCATCTGCAGAACTAATTGCCATAAAGGTCGGAATGGTAATGGGAGGGTTTTCTTCAGCGAGTTCACGCAAATTCTTAGTTAGGCTATGGAATTGAGCGCCCGCGTTTGCCGTAAAAGATTCGTATTTTATCTTATCCTCATCTGGGTGGATCTCCAGCCATGCTACTTTAGGTATGATGCTTCCAATGCCCGCAATCAATGAGGCAACAAAACCAAAGTGGCTTTTCTCTTTAATTCCAGGGGCAAGAAAAACTAAACCTTTTATATTCTTAGGATTCTTTTTTCGCAAAACATAGTGCAACGATAATGAGGCGCCTGTTGAAAATCCAACTAAATATATCTCTTCCACTTGTCCTTGAAAACTATCCACTCCAGCATCTATGGCTTTCACCCATTCCTCGTAATCGACATCTAAAAGGTCTCCTGGAATGGTGCCATGACCGGGTAAAAGAATAGAGCGGACCCAGTAGCATTTTTCCTTAAACCGCTCACCCAGGTCACTCATGATGAAAGGAGTATCGGTTAGGCCATGGATCAACAGGGCTCCTTTATAAGGCGTGGAATCAGCACATTTAGCGTCGTCCGGTTTGTGTTCGAACGGTAGGCGCTTATCGATCCATTTTTCTTCAAGTTTCCCACCAGTGGCTGTTTCGATCTGAATTCTTGTTTTATTTTTGTAGGAATTAAAATTTTTTTCAGGCAGTGGAGTTTTAAAACCCGAAGGATTATGGCGAGATTCGAGATTCCCTTTGCACGCACCTAAAACAATGAAAAAAAATAAAACAAGCTTCATGAATCTATTTTGAATAAACATGAACTTCCCCATTACGATATTTATTGTGGGGTTATATAAATCAGGATTGGGTGCGACGATAGTCTGTGCCTTCGAGGTTCACTTTTTTACACATCTCCATCAGGCGAGAATAGATGCGGGCACCAACTTTTTCTTCAATGGTAAAACGTGAATAAGCGTTCGATATGCTTTGCTTGTTATTACGGCTGTTCAGCGCTACTGAATTGTCAAGCTTATCGCTGAAATTAGTGGTGACCAGAGTGACTTTATCGTCATCGTTGTAACGGGCGGAGATAAAATGATCGAGAATGGTCAGCTCCCAATCCGTATTGCGGCCTTTAGCCAATTCATCTATCACCAGCACCTGAACCCCCACATAGGGGTCAATGAAATCCTTTTCCGAAATATCCTCCCCATAACCATGGCGGATATCTCTCAGCAATTCAAAAAAATCGACGAACTTGCACTCCACCCCATGCTGCATGACCAGTTCTTTTATAATCGAAACAACAAGATGGGTTTTTCCGAGTCCCGGGGCACCCATATATATCAATCCTTGGCTGTATAGACCTTTTCTATCAACATAGTCATCAATGAAAATTTTTGAACTGAGGAAAGCGTTTTTTTGAGTCCGGTGCTGGGGGGGGTCCACCGAAAAAGAACTGAAATCTTCATGAACAAATTTTCCAGGAACGCCCGCCTGATTGAACAAGGATATTCTTTTAATAAAACCATTGCATTCGCACTCTCGAATCTTTGAAATTCCTTTAGAGGTTTCTTCAAATATTCTGCGACTGCCTTCACAAACCTTACATTCAAAGCAGGTACATGCCTCTACCTGTACTTTTCCTTTTTGGTTAATGAAAACATAATTCTTGTCGCGACAACGCCTGCAATTAATCGCCTGTTTTATTCTTTGTTTCATCCGCGTTCAATTTCATCTTCGATAAAAACTTTAAGATAATTCAAGTTAATCCGGGAAGGCTGCTTGGGATTAGTTCGTTCAAATTCAATAAATCCGGTTTCAATTCCACGGCACACTACATGCGCTGGCACGCTACGATTCTCCCATTGCTGGATGAGATCGTAATCCGTTGCTGAAAGAGAGAGACCGGATTCCTTTAGCGATAAAACAAATCGCTCTATGGTAACAAGGTAATCTTCCATTTGTTTATAAATGTAAAATATTGTGTAAAGAATACTATAGTCCCAGCGGGAAAAAAAGTATTTCACTCCTTAACCGAGCACTATTATCGCTTTCAACAATAACTTACTTAGGTTCAATTATTTACTGTCTTTTGCCCTCACAGTTCCTCAATCCGCTTAAAACAATAAAAGTAGGAACCAACACATTATGATTCCCTCTTTACGAGGAATATAAGGCTTGCTCGGAATCTCTTAATGATGGTTTTATTTGCTTTTGCAATGGCGCCGTTTTTTCTGGGGGGATTTTGCTACCAGCAAACGGAAGTTTTTTCACTTGGTTGAAAATTTTCTCTTTCCGTTTTAATTAATGAAAAGCTCATTGCGGTCTCATCACAATTATCCTGATGAAGACATTGCTGGCAATCGTTCCATACTTTCTGCGGCAAGTTTATTTTATCTATGATTTGAAAACCCAGTTTCTCAAATAATGGGATTGCATAGGTGAGCACAAATACCGTATCACAATTCTGATTCAATAACGCTTGGTTGATACTATATTTGATCATTTGCGTAGCGATGCCCTGCCTATGGTAACGTGGATCGACACAGAGCGAACGAATCTCTACCAGTTTGTCCCAACCATATTTTAGGTTACAGATGCCTATGACCTCACCCGACTTTTCATAAACTCTGAAATCGGCAATGGTCTGTTCAATTTCTTCTAAAGAACGGAACAACATTTTACCGTCTTCAGAGTAAAAACAGATCAGGTTCTGAATGGCCTGAGCATCTTCAATTTTTGCTTTGCGTAACATATCTAAAATGATCTATCCGTATAGGGGTTTCAATGCTGTAATCAGCCGGAGGTTTTTAGTATCAACGAGTTTCCAGGTTTAGTCAACCCCCACTCGCCATAGTGACAGCTAGGAATCATACTAACTTCCTAATAATGTAGACAAAGGAGAAATAAGAAAAAAGCCCAGGGATCCCAGCCCGCTTTTCAAGTACGGACCTATTGCCCTCGGCTATGCTGGCCGACTAGTGGACGAGCTGATCTTTGAGTTGGTCGATTAGAAGGATATTGGTGATCGAAATTGCGACCTTATTCGCCATACGTTCGAGAAACTCGGTGCCCAAACCCTCATAAAAATGAAAGGCATTGGGACTGCCACACGCAATGACTCCTACTAAAGTTTCTTTCACCATAATTGGAATAAGTGCTTCAGACTTAATTAAATTTTCGGAAGAAAAAAATACTTCGGACTCTTGTACCTCACTCCGCAGAACCGGTTTAGGGTTTCCCTCAAACCAGCTTGAAGCCGTTTCTTTACTAATAAATTTTAATGTTTCGTCCAATTCTCCATGATATCGCTCACGCAGTCGGTCTTCCATAAAATGGTCCGAACCCTGAACAAGGCAAATAACCACACTGGGGATACCAAATCGATTGAGAATTTCTTTTCTCAACTGGTTTACCATTTGATTCAGATTGGTACTGGTCAAAACCAGTTGCTCTATTTCGAATAAATGATCTTGAATTTTTTCGTTCGCGCGAGAAATTTCGAACAACCCTTCCAACTTACTTTTAAGACGCTCCTTATCATCGTGTACCCGCTTAATAATGCGATCAGTAAGGCTCAAAGTTTTTATTGGTTCAATTGGAAGGTCTTCTTCTTCGATCTCTTTTATTTTGCTCAAAAGCTCAGGGTATTCATTAAAAAACTCTAGATGCCCATTGAGATATATCGCGACTTGATCTTTATTCATTTTAATTCCTTTGAAAAATTAACCTTCAATAATGAAATAGAAATGCAATATACCATAAAGCCACCAGAATTTATACCTATAAAATCAATAATAACAATGCTTTATGAATTTAACCTGTTGGAAAAGAGATTCTAGCGAACCTAGGGGTCAGACCCATTCCCTCACACGCCAGCAACAACCTGCCACAGAAAATAGGTCAATACTGATGGAGTAAATAAATTTCTATTCGCTCGAAACTTTAAGTGTATTTGGAGGGAGCCTTGTTAGACTTTTGCCTCTTCTAGAGGGGTGGTCGGAATTTTGGGAGGAGCTTTATGACCACAACCCGTCAGACCTGTCGAAATGATGAAAAGGATTATGAATAGAGCAAAAAATAAATGCCGCATTATTTAACTTTCAGTTTTTTGGTAAGACGGGTGATTTGGGCGCGAACCTGATTTTTAGCAGTTCCCCCATAAATATTTTTTCGATCGACGGAGTTCTGGAGCGCAATATGGTCAAAAACTTCTTCATCAAAGCGTTTGGATATTTTTCGAAGTTGCGCCAACGAAAGATCGGTAAGCGTTTTCTCTTTTTCCAAACAAAATGCTACTGTTTTTCCCGTGAGTTCATGAGCTTCACGAAACGGTACTCCCTTTAATACGAGGTAGTCTGCTAAATCCGTTGCGGTGAGAAAGCCGCTGGACTCCAATTCCTTTTGCGTAATTGGTATGAATTTAGCTGATTTCATCATATCGGTAAAAATAGTAAGGCAGACCTTAACCGTTTCCGCAGTATCAAATAACGGTTCTTTATCTTCCTGCAGATCTTTGTTATACGCTAGCGGCAAACCTTTCATTAACGTAAGCAGAGATACTAGGTTACCAAAAACCCTCCCTGATTTTCCGCGAATGAGTTCTGCCGCATCCGGATTCTTTTTTTGTGGCATGATGCTGCTACCCGTGGTGAACGAATCGGAAAGTTCGATGAACTTAAATTCACTTGAATTCCAAATTACCACTTCTTCACAAAACCGGCTAAGGTGCATCATAGTCAATGCGGATGCACTGCAAAATTCCGCTGCGAAATCTCGGTCAGCCACCGCATCCATACTATTATGAGAAATTTCAGGAAACCCTAAAAGTTTTGCAGTAATCTTTCGATCAATAGGAAAGTTGGTCCCTGCCAAAGCTGCCGCACCTAACGGCATTACGTTGATTCGTTTATAGGCATCGAGAAAGCGTTCTTTATCGCGAAGCACCATCTCCACATAAGCAAGTAAATGGTGTGATAGCAAAACCGGCTGCGCTCGTTGCAAATGGGTGTAACCAGGAATGAGGTGATTGATATTTTTTTTTGCAATCGCGATCAAAGTCTTGGTAAGACGGTTAATTTCACCGACAATATCATCGATTTCTTTCCGGAGATAAAGTCGTATATCCAGACAGACCTGATCGTTTCGACTTCTTGCCGTGTGTAATTTGCCGGCAACAGGACCAATGATTTCTCGAAGGCGGTTTTCAATATTCATATGGATATCTTCCAGACTATCACTAAACTTGAAACGACCTTCATCGCATTCTCGTAGAATTCGTTTAAGACCCTTGATTATTTTATTTGATTCCGCTGTGGTTATGATTTTACAGCGAGCCAGCATTTTGCAATGTGCGATGCTACCTTCAATATCGCAGTCATATAAACGCTTATCAAAAGAAATAGAAGCCGCAAAGGTTTCCATCAATGTATCAGTCGATTGTTTAAATCTGCCACCCCAGAGTTTTTTCATATTCTTAGCAGCGAACCGCCGCAGGTAATAGATCAATATTTATCAAGCAAAGAAATGCAACGAATCTTTTTTATATATCCAATGGCTTTAGAGAAATACCAACTTGGGTATACAACGGAGGTTGATTGAAATTATCGGCATTCAGTGTTTCCTTTTCTTCTCATCAGAGCCCCCAATCACCAGGGTTAATTCACCCTTCCATTTGCGGTCTTGATTTCCAATGTCTTGTAAATTCCCCCGGATAACTTCTTCATGAATTTTTGTCAATTCTCTAGCAATAGCAACTTGTCTATTTCCAAACGCTTTTAAAATATCTTTCAGGGTTTTTTGAATACGATTTGGTGATTCAAAAATTACCAATGTTCTTTTTTCTTCTGCTAAATTTTCAAGCCTTGTGGCTCTTCCTTTTTTCCTGGGAAGAAAACCCTCAAAAACAAATTTATCCATGGGGAGACCGGAAACCGTTAGCGCAGCCAACAAGGCTGATGGCCCAGGAACAGCATTTACAAAAACACCTTCATAGATCGCTAATTGTACTAAATGGTAATGGGGATCCGAAACCCCCGGTGTTCCTGCATCAGAAACCAGAGCAATGCTTTCGCCTTTTTTTAGGCGACCCATGAATAATGGTCCCTTTTTAAACTTGTTATAACTGTTATAACTTGAAAGCGGGGTTTGGATTTCATAGCGATTTAATAAAATCCGGGTACGACGGGTATCTTCTGCAGCGATCAAAGAAACTGTGCTTAAAATCTCAACTGCCCTTTGAGTAACATCACCTAGATTTCCGATGGGAGTACTGACAATATATAGTGTTCCCTGATCCAGAGAGCCCCTTTCTTCATTTCTCATAAACAGAATATATTCTAATCTCCCGCCCTCAAAAACTCAATAACCAATTTTAAAACAATAGCTTTGGAGCATTTATTTTTATCATTTTAGGTTTTGTTGGCAGATTGCATTTCTTCTGCTTTGACCAGGGGAATAATTTTAGTTTCTTTTCCGGTCATATCACAGGTCCCATCCAACACACCGCCCAACTCAATATATAGGGCTGGGGATTTAATATTTCCCACAACCTTGCTGGTCGAGTGAATTTCTATTTTTTGGGATGCCATCACGGTGCCTTCCACATAGCCCATACAAATGACAGTGCCTGCAGAAATTTCCGCCATCAAATGGCCCGTCTCACCAATAATTAAAGTGTCTGCGGTAGTGACTTGACCTTCAAACTTGCCGTCTATACGAACAGTTCCATCAAAATTGAGCGACCCATTAAAAACTGTATCTTCGCCCATATAGGCCTTAAATTGGGCATCATTTTTTTTCATGTCTGTCTTTTCCTTCCACATTAGAAACTTTCTCTTCAAAAATGTTATTTTTTATTGTTCCCCATAAGCTTTTGAATGCGCTCTAAATCATTATCAGAGTAGTAGGTTACAATTAGTTTTCCGCCATTTTTTTTTGGCAAAATATTCACCTTTGTCCCCAACCTTCTCGCTAAATCTTTTTCTAGATCTTTGGTAAAAATATCTTTATTTACTTTTTGTGTTGTCGGCTTATCTAAAACACCTTTTTTTAGTTTATTAACCCTACTTTCTGTTTGTCGGACCGTTAAATCTTGTTTGACAATTTCGTTTCTCAGGGTTTCCATTTGTTTGGATTCTTCCAAACCAAGCAGAGCCCTTGCATGCCCCATTGAAATTTTTTCGGAGATTAAATCTTCTTTTATATTTCTCGATAGTTTTAATAATCGTAAAATATTTGCGACCGCGGCTCGACTCTTTCCTACTTTTTCCGCTACCATTTCTTGGGTTAACGCAAACTCATTGGACAGCCTGGCATAAGCTTCGGCCTCCTCTATTGGGTTCAAGTCTTGCCGGTGAATATTTTCGATGATGGCTATTTCGAGGGATTGTTCATCGTTAACTTCGCGTATCACAGCTGGGATTTTTTTGAGCCCGAGTTTTTTAGAAGCTCGCCAGCGTCTTTCACCAACAATTAACTCAAAGCCTGAATCAACCTTTTGCACAACAACTGGCTGCAACACTCCGTGCTCTTTAATAGAACTCATCAGGTCATTCAACTTTTTATCATCAAAATAATTTCTTGGTTGCAAATGATTAGGGGAAATTTCATCAATGAGCAAATCAGTGGCTAGAGATTTTTCTGCCTCGGGGACTCCCTTTTCAAAGTCTGGGATAAGAGCATTGATACCTTTTCCTAAAGCCTTTCTATTCATGCTGCTGAACCTGTTAATGAAGTATTAGGCCTGGGATCGTTTTTGGAACGGAAAATAATTTCTTTTGCAAGCTCCACATAAGAGTCGGCCCCACGCGAGCGACCCGCATAAAGCATAATTGGCTTTCCGTGGCTAGGAGCCTCGCTCAAACGCACGTTTCTAGGAATAACACTTTTTAAAAGAAAATCTCTGAAATATTTTTCCACTTGATCTTTAACCTGCGCTGCCAACAGAGTTCTTCCATCAAACATAGTCAATAAAATTCCCTCAACTTTTAAATCTGGATTGATAGATTTTTTTACAAGCTTCAGGGTTTTCAATAAATGGCTTAAGCCCTGCAAAGCATAATATTCACACTGCATTGGAATCAGCACAGAATTAGAAACAGCAAGGGCATTCAAGGTTAGAAGGCCCAATGAAGGTGGGCAATCTATGACCACAAACTCATATTCATCTATTGGAGTCAGCGCTCGCTTCAATATTTTTTCACGGGATTCTCTTGCTACTAATTCAATTTCAGCCCCCGTCAGATCTACTCTTGAAGGGATTATCTTGAGGGTTTCAATCTCTGTCGAGCAAGTCACTTCTTTCACATTTGCCTCACCCAACAAAAGCTCATAAACCCCCCGGGCATCTTCCTCAACCCCCAACCCGCTCGATGCATTGCCCTGAGGATCAACATCAACTAAAAGAACTTTTTTGCCCGAAAGGGCTAAAGAAGCGGCAAGATTGATGGCTGTGGTCGTTTTTCCTACTCCACCTTTTTGGTTTGCAATACTGATTATTTTGGTCATGGGACCCAAAAAGTCGAAATGTTTTTCAGAAAATTTCTGTGATAGCTTATAAGGCTTTATTTTTCAATGTATTAGTAGCTATTATTAGAATTGCTACACCCCAAATTTACCATAAATTTAGGTTTCTACCAAATATATTTCATGCTTGAAAGAAATACTTGCCTATACGATGAAACTAATGTTTCACGTGAAACAGTTTTTCAAATACTGCTTTTTACAAAAACCAATAGGCTGGATTTCTTATTATTATACCCTGTAACAACAACTTCTTGCTCAAGCGCGAAACCATAAATAGGCTGTTTTAATTCTCCTCTTTCCTCTAGGCCTTTTTTTAAAACCACCTTTCCCCCCTCTCCCAAAAATGGGGTAGCCAGTTCAAGGCAGCTTATAATATCGGAAACTCCTCTGAATATAACGGCCTCGACTAGCCGCTCGGGTGAGATTTTTTCCGCTCTGTCATTGATTACTGTGGTTGCTTTAAGCCCCAATTCGAAAATAACCGTCTCTAGAAAACTACATCGCTTTCTTTGGCTCTCTATCAGTGTGGCGACCAGTTCTGGATATATAATTTTTAGAGGAATGCCAGGAAAACCGGCTCCACTACCAATATCCACAATTTCGTCTTGGGGGAAAATAAAAGGCGCATATTGCAAAGAATCGAAAATATGGCGTAGTAAAATATCTTGGCTAGATTTTTCTGAGGTAAGATTAATTTTTTGATTCCATTTAACAAGCAAATCAACATAAGAGCCAAATTGCGATACCATTTGTTCAGGGGGAGCAGTAGGCGAAATAATTAAACGGGGGTCTTCTAAAATCTCCTTTATATTCATAATTAAAAGGTGAAATATTCTAGAAAGGGTTTCGTCTCAGCTATGCAAAATATTTTTGAATTCTTTGGTCAATAAAGGAACTATTTTTAATGCATCGCCCACAATTCCATAATCTGCTATGGAAAATATAGCTGCATGGGGATCGGAGTTGATAGCAATAATGCATCGAGAAGAAGACATCCCAGCAAGATGCTGCACTGCACCAGAAATTCCACAGGCTATATATAAATCGGGAGAAACCGTCCTGCCGGTTTGACCCACCTGGTGAGAATATTCTTGCCAGCCATTATCCACCACTGGACGGGATGCCGCAACAGCACCTCCTAAAACGTCTGCAAGGTCTTCAAGCATTTTGAAGTTTTCAGGGGCTTGCATACCAAGCCCTCCGGAAACAATGATTCGGGCCTCAGTTATATCGAGTTTTGTCCCAACTTCCCTGACAAGCCCTCCCACAATGTCTGAAAAATCTGGTAGATTAATATCTTCTTTAAAAACTTCGCCAGTGCGGGTCTTATCAGCTCCTTCACCCCTGAAAATATTGGGGCGCAATGTAACAAGGTAAGGCTTGGGACCGCTCAACCGAAAAACAGAATGTGCTTTTCCTGAAAACACCGGCCTTTTAACAAGTATCTCCCCTGCTTCAGAGAGTTGAAGATCAATGCAATCCGTGGCTAGCCCAACTTCCAGGCGTGTAGCGACCGCTGCAGCTAGTTCTTTGCCGTTATTAGAAGCTGACAATAAAATTATTTCAGGTTGAGATTTTTTAATCTCCTTTATTAATGCCGCTGCATAGGTTTCATGCGTATAATGTACAAAATCCGGATGAAGAAAAACCCGCACTTCATCTGCACCCCCTTGAATTAATGATTCTAGGTTTGCTTCCCCGTCATTTGAAAAATAATACGCGCTTACTAGGCCAGGAAAATTTCGGGCAGCATTGAGAACTTCGTAGGTAACCGGTTTTATTCCATTATGGTCGTGTTCCACGACCACCCCTATGGTAGAACTTTTATCCACTAGACACGCTCGAGTATAAAATAAACTTAAAACAGGAAGAATAACCCAGCCACATAAAAACCACAACGGAGAAAAACAAAAAGGAGGACAAAAATCATAAAATTATGACATTTTAGACATTGCCCGATATTACCTATTTTTTAAAAACTTTCCCTATAGTGCCCTGCCTCAAAAGAAAGACATAAACAACAAGACTACCAAATTCTAATTTTTATTTATAATTTTGAAAACGTTTTATTCGCAGAGAGGTCGTTTGTATAATTTTATTAAACGATCTTTTCTTCTTCACGGATGATTGCAACCAGCTGTTTAGTAATATCTTCATCCGCGCCTTTTAGAATTGTTCCCTTCTTCCTCTCAGGTGGGAGGGATAGTTTTATTTCCTGCAATTTATTGTTATGTGGATCAAGAAATTTTGCATCCAGCTGCAGGTCAGACGCAGAAATTTTTTGAATCTCTTTTTTCTTAGCTGCCATTATCCCTTTCAAAGAAGGAAACCGTGGTTCATTCAATCCTTTTTGACAAGTCACAAGAAAAGGCAAAGACCTATTTTTTTGAATCTCACTACCTCCTTCAATCTGCCTTGTGATATCAGCGGTTTGAAAATTTTCTGAGAACTGAATTTTAGTTACAATAGTGATAAACGGTATCTCTAACAACACAGCCAATGCAGGACCTACCTGCGCCATATCGTCATCTACTGCCTGTCGCCCACAGAGAACCAAATCAAAAGAATTCTTTCGAATAGCCTTGGCCAAAATCTTAGCAATAAGGGAGTTATCTAATCCATCAAATAAAGGATCTAAAATATGAATCGCGTGATCAGCGCCCATAGCCAACGCCCTTTTCAGTGTTTCCTGAACACTCTCGGGCCCTAATGAAAAAACGGTAACTTCCGAATCCGGTAAGGCTGACTTAATACGAATCGCTTCTTCTAAAGCAAATTCATCGTAAGGATTAATGATATAGGGACTTCCCGAAGCAACTACTTTTTCTCCCCGCATTTCAATTTTAGCCCCGGTATCCAGTACCTGCTTTATACAAACAATTATTTTCATAAATAGTCTTTGGTTTTTTGATTATGTATCTAAAGGTTTAAGTTAAAACATACCATCAAGAATAAAGGTAAAGATAGAGGTTTTCTACTTGAGAATTAAATACCAGAGAATTATTTTCAAATCTCCCATGATTTTTTTGAGTTCCAAATTCATTGGAGAAAATTTTTTTTCCTTTCCTTAACAATTACAAACTCTTCCTTAAGCATAACTGGGTCGGTCCATTTTTAGTCTTGCTTTTATAGTTCCTGTTTTATATATTGAGCCCTCACATTCCCACCTATACTCATAAGAGTGAACTTTGCCACGGATAATTATGGAAGCAAAGGACGTTATTTGGAAAAAATGCCTGGAGAAAATTGAAGGTACGATTCTGCCTGATAGCTATGCAACTTGGTTCTCACCTACATATCCTAGTAATTTAACTGATGGTTTAATAACGATTGCAGTCCCTAATCAGTTTTATAGAAAATGCTTAATTGAAAACTATCGCGACCTTATAGAAAAAACCCTCAAAAACATTTCTGACGAACCTCTCCTTGTGGAATTTTGCGTTAAACCCGAAACAGGCTCCCACAATGGAACCACAAGGCAGGGCTCTGTCGCCACGGAAAAACCGAAGCCAGATAAATCGGATCCAGACCCTGAACTTCTTATCCAAACAACAAACCAAAGGTATAATTTTTCTAACTTTATTGTCGGTTCCAGTAATCAATTTGCTCAAGCAGCAGCTTTGGCTGTGGCCAATAATCCCGCTCGTGCATATAACCCCCTATTTATCTATGGGGATGTGGGCCTTGGAAAAACACACCTTTTGCATGCCATAGGAAATAATATTTGTACAAACAACCCAGGATCGAAAATCCGGTATCTTTCTGCTGAGAGTTTTACCATTGATCTCATTGAGTCTATTAAAAAAGATAAAATGTCGAATTTTAGGGACCGCTATAGACCTCTTGATATTTTATTGGTGGATGATATCCAGTTTTTAGCAGGAAAAGAAAGAACCCAAGAGGAGTTTTTTTACACATTCAATACTCTTTATGAATCGCATAAACAAATTATCATCTCTAGCGACACATATCCAAAAGACCTTCAAAACATAGACGACAGACTTAAGTCAAGATTTGAGTCAGGGTTGATAGCGGATATCAAACCGCCCGATTTAGAAACCAAGGTGGCAATTTTGTACAAAAAAGCAGAATTTCATAAAAAAGATCTTTCCCAAGATGTTGCAATGTTCATCGCAACCAATATAAAATCAAACGTTCGTCAGTTAGAAGGAGTTTTGCTAAGACTAGTTGCCTACTCCTCTTTCACTCGCAGCCCGCTCAATTTAGAACTTGCAAAAGAGGTCTTAAAAGATTTTACCCAGGACCAAACAAAGAACTTTACGGTTCAAAATATTCTCAAAACAGTAGCCGCATTTTACAATATTAAGGTGTCCGAAATTAAGTCAAAAAAACGAACACAAAAGATTTCGCACACACGTCAAATAGCCATGTATTTATGTCGGGAGCACACAAAATCATCACTGCCTGAAATCGGTAAACAGTTTGGCGGCAAGGACCACACAACCGTCCTCTTCTCTCACAAAAAAATATCGAATACCATCA
>Ga0315336_1001925_pt1 | contig 35216 bp, 34 predicted proteins | sample ASW5metaG_FD_204512 | JGI IMG/M metagenome (GOLD analysis project Ga0315336, IMG submission 204512) | Ammonia-oxidizing marine archaeal communities from Monterey Bay, California, United States - ASW #5 | ecosystem: Environmental > Aquatic > Marine > Intertidal zone | place: USA: California... | reverse complement strand
GCCGAGGTGGTTGTGATCGGCGCCGGTGCTGCCGGGATCGCTGCGGCGCGCCGCATTGCCGCCGCCGGTCGCAAGGTCGTGGTGATCGAGGCTTTGTCTAATATCGGCGGGCGTTGCGTCACCGATGCGGCCGCATTCGACGTACCGTTCGATCGTGGCGCGCGCTGGCTCTACAACGCCGAAACCAGCCCGATGGCGAAACTGGCGCGCGGTGTCGGCATGGAAATGTATCCCGCACCGCGCGGCCAGCGCATCCGGATCGGCCGCCGAAATGCGCGCGCCGGGGAAGCCGAGGATTTTCTTGCGACATTGGTGCGCGCCAACCGCGCGATGGGAGATGCCATTCGCGGCAAGGCCGATATGGCCGCCGCAGCCGGGTTGCCGAAAGATCTCGGTGTCTGGGCGGGGACGACGGATTTCCTGCTCGGTGCCACCGCCACCGGCAAGGACCTAAAAGATCTGTCCGCGCTCGATCTCGTTACGATGGCGCAGCGCGACGGGCCGTCGGCCTGCCGTCAGGGTTTGGGCGCGCTGGTTGCAAAGCTCGGCGACGGGCTTCCTATTATGTTGGCGACGCCGGTGACGCGCGTGGTCTGGAGCGGACGCGATGTGCAGGTCGAGACAGCGGCCGGAACGATCGGCGCGAAGGCCATCATTATCACGGCGTCTACCAACGCGCTGCTGTCGGGCAAGATCAAGTTCACGCCGGAGCTGCCGAAGCGCCAGCAGGACGCGGCCTCGAAGCTCACGCTCGGAAGTTACGATCACATCGCGCTGGAACTGCCGGGCAATCCGCTCGGCCTGTCGCGCGACGACATTGTGATCGAACAAAGCACCGATCGCTCAACCGGTTTCCTGCTCGCCAATCTCGGCGGCTCGTCGCTGTGTCAGGTCGATGTCGCCGGCTCGTTCGGCGCGGACCTGTCGGCGCGGGGCGAGGCCGAGATGGTGGCGTTTGCGACCGACTGGCTAACGAAACTGTTCGGCGCTGACATCAAGAACGTCGTCAAGCGCACCACCGCGACGCGCTGGAACGACATGCCGCATGTGTTCGGCGCAATGTCTGCGGCGTCCCCCGGCGGCCAGCCGTCGCGCAAGATTCTGATGGAGCCGCTCGGCAGCCTGTTTTTTGCCGGCGACGCGGCGCATGAGACGCAATGGGGCACGGTCGGCGGTGCGTGGGAATCGGGTGAACGCGCCGCCGATGCGGCGTTGCGAAAGATTGGCGCACTGAAGGATGCACCGGTCGCCGAGAAGCCGGGCAAGAAGCCAAAGCGTACACAATCCCGCGCGACAGCCGAGCCAGCACCGTCCGACAGGCGCAGCCTGTTCTGGCCGCGCAATTGATCGACGCCCGCCCTCATGCGAGGGTCCATCGTATGAAACCTCTTCGTATCGGCAGAGCTTCGTTCGATATGGTCGGGTCCGGTGACCACGACAGGTATTTCGACGCGCTTGTCGATGGCATTCACGATGATCTTGACCGGGTCTGCGCCGCGCTGCTGACCGATTCTGCCGGCGTCATACTCGATGTCGGCGCCAATATCGGTACTACGTCCGCGATCTTCAGCCAGCATGTGCCGGACGGGCAGGTTTACGCGTTCGAGCCGGGGCCGAACGTCTTTGCCGCGCTTCAGGCCAATGTCGCGACGAATGGGCTCAGCAACGTCAAACCGTTCAATCTTGCGGTCGCGGCAAAGCCGGGCACGATCAGGTTTGCCGAAGATGCTGCGTTCGGACACATCGTGTCCGACTGTTCCGGCTGCGATGTTGCCGCGGTCTCGATCGATGATTTCGTGAGATCAAGTGCGCTCAAGCGCGTCGACTTGATCAAGATCGATGTCGAGGGCTTCGAGCGCGGCGTGCTTGAGGGAGCTGTTGAGACTATCGAAAGGTTCGCTCCGATCGTTCACATGGAATTCAACCTGTGGTGCCTCATGGCATACGCAAAAGTCGATCCGATCGAATTCGCCGAGTCGCTGGTTTCAACATTCCGCTTTGTGTTCGCGATAGATTCCGCATTGCCGGATCGGGCGCGGCGCATCGAGGCCGGTCAGGCCGCCCGCTTCGTGCACGACCGTCTGGCGGCATGCGGATGCATCGATGATCTGATTCTCACGAACAGCGAACAGGTCGCGGACGTTCTTGAGAGCCTTGTGATAACTCCGCCGGTGGCCGAGATTGTTTCGACCGAGCATCATGTCGGCTGGCGACAGATCGCGGCCTATACCGGCCGGCGTCTCGCGCTTCACGCTCAGGCCCTGACGGGAAGCCGAAACCAACCCTGATTGCGATCAAGTGTTGTGTTCCGACTCCAGATGCGGCCCAATTTAACTGCGCAATACGCCGCCGGTCTTCTTGGTGACATCTGCGACGATCCTAGAGGCCACCGCGTCGATCTCCTGATCGGTCAGTGTCTTCTCGCGCGGCTGCAATGTGACTGCAATCGCCACCGACTTCTTGGCCTCGTCGATACCCTTGCCTTCATAGACGTCGAACACGGTCACATTGGTGATCAGCTTCTTGTCCACGGCCTGCGCGGCGCGCACAATGTCGCCAGCTTTCACGCTGCGATCGACGATGAATGCGAAGTCACGCGACACCGGCTGGAACGACGACAGCTCCAGCAACGGTTTGGCGCGGGTCGGCTTCGCCTTGGCGTCGGGAATTCGCTCAAGGATGACTTCGAATGCCACCAGCGGGCCGTCGGCTTTCAAGGTTTCCAGCGCGCGCGGATGCAGTTCGCCGAAATATCCCAGCACGTTCTGCGGTCCGATCTGGATCGCACCGGAGCGGCCGGGATGCAGCCAAGCCGGGAAGTTCTTCGATTCACTGCTGGAGACAATCTGAAGCCCTTGCATCGGCGCACCGGCCGCCGCCAGCACCGCCAGCGCATCGGCCTTGGCGTCGAGCGCATCGACGGTCGCAGAACCCGACCACTGACGGCCGATGCCCTTTGACGACGCCAGCGCACGGCGGACGCCGCTCGCCGCCATGAACTGGTCCTCGGGCTTGTCGCCCTTGAAGATCTGTCCGACCTCGAACAGCGCGACATCCGGGAAACCGCGATCCGCATTGGCTTGTGCCGCAGCCACCAGCCCTGCAATCAGCGAAGGCCGCATGTCGGACAGATCCGATGCGATCGGATTGGCGAGCGTCAGTTCCGGTTTGCCGCCGCCGAACAGGTCTGCCTGTGTCTTCGAGACGAACGACCACGTTACGGCCTCAACCATGCCGCGCGCAGCCAGCGCGCGCTTGGCGCGGCGGGTGCGGAGCTGAAGCTGGGTCAGCACCGGCTTGCGCGGTGCGTCGCCGCGCTCGAACGGCGTCAGCGGCACGCTGTCGACGCCGACGATGCGCACGATTTCCTCGACAATGTCGGCCTTGCCATGCACGTCGCTGCGCCATGACGGCACCGCCACCTTCACGACCGGGCCTGCGCCAGCCACCATGAAGCCGAGATGCGCGAGGATGCGTTTGATTTCGGGCAGCGGCACGTCGATGCCGGCGAGACGCTTCACTTCCGTAATCGGAAATTCGATCACGCGGTCGTCGCCGTGGCTGTTGCCGGCAATGACGATCTCCGACGGCGAGCCGCCGCACAGGTCCATCACCAGTTTCGTCGCCATCTCGAGGCCCGGCACCATGAAGGCCGGATCGACGCCGCGCTCGAACCGATAGCGCGCGTCGGAGTTGATCCCGAGCTTGCGGCCGGTCTGGGCGATGTTGATCTCGTTCCACAGTGCAGATTCGATCAGCACGTCGGTGGTGTTCTCGTCACAGCCAGAGGCCTCGCCGCCCATGATGCCGGCGATGGATTCCACTCCGCGTTCGTCGGCGATGACGCAGATAGTGTCGTCCAGCGCGTAGGTCTTGCCGTCGAGTGCGATCACCGTCTCGTTCCGTGCACGCCGCACGGTGAGGTTGCCCTTCACCTTGGCGGCGTCGAACACATGCAGCGGCCGCGCGCGGTCAAAGGTCATGAAGTTGGTAATATCCACCAGCGCATTGATCGGGCGAAGGCCGATCGACGTCAGGCGCTTTTGCAGCCATTCGGGCGACGGGCCATTCTTGACGCCGCGCACGAGGCGCAGCGCGAAGCCCGGACAGAGCTTTTCGTCCTCGATGGTCACCTGCACGGGGCAGGGGAATTCGCCTTTGATCTGTTTCGGAATCTGGTCCTTGAACTTGCCCATGTCGGCGGCGGCGAGATCGCGGGCGATACCGTAGACGCCGGTGCAGTCCTGGCGATTGGGCGTCAGATTAATCTCGATCACCGGATCGCCGAGACCGGCCCATTCCGCGTAAGGCTTCCCAACCGGCGCGTCAGTTGGAAGTTCGATGATGCCGTCGTGATCTTCCGATAGTTCAAGTTCCGCGGCCGAACACAGCATGCCGTGGCTTTCGACGCCGCGAATGTTGCCGACGCTCAGCGTGATGTTCTTGCCCGGAATGTAGGTGCCCGCCGGCGAGAACACGCTGACAAGGCCCGCACGCGCATTCGGTGCGCCGCAAACCACTTGCAGCGGCTTGTCGCCGTTTGCGACCTGGCCGTAATCGACCATGCACACCCGCAGACGATCCGCGTTCGGATGCTGCTCGGCGGAGATGACCTTGGCGATGACGAACGGTGCCAGCGCCTTCGCCTTGTCCTCGATGTGCTCGACCTCAAGCCCGATCATGGTGAGCTTGTCGGCGATCGCCTCGAGCGGATGATAGGTGTCGAGATATTCTTTCAGCCAGGAGAGGGTGAATTTCATCGAAAGCCACCTAACATTAAAGCGAAAAGGATCAGCGCGGTGAGGCGCTCAAGAATAAAATAAACGCCCAATAAGAACACAATGCGGGCGACAAAGATGAGGGCGCGCGGCATCTGCTGCTGAGGATAAACCTCAATAAATTTGCCAATAGCTTCCTTGCATCTCACAGTGAGTGCCGCAGGCATTTCACGTCCGACCGTTATGACATTGATGGTCACTACTTCTTTCGGCGCAAGCGTTTCAAATCTTACGATCTGTCGACCTTCGGGATTCTGTTCGACGATGTATTGTCGTTGGCTCCAGACGGACAGCTCATCTGGATTGTAATTAAGAACAAACTCTACATCATTCGCGATTGCCCGGCCCTTGTTCTGGACAATGAAGGACGCTGTGTGAACTAGCACTTCCGTAATCGCGGGCTGTGTCGCGGGCTCCGGTGAGGCAGCATTGTTGGCCGCTCGCTGCTTTACGCGATGAGCAAACTGGTTAGTTCGGGTCCAGACGATCTGAACGCGCGCACGCAGGAAATAAACAGCGATGCTACCGGCGGTCGTTAATATGAAAGCCAAAAACTGTCCCGCGAAAGGCCCCGCAAGAAGTTTCTCTAAGGCTGAAAAAAAAGTCACGTACTCAACCCTCCCGCCAGAGTCGGGACATCCAGCGGCTTGAAGCCGTAGTGATTGATCCAGCGCGTGTCGCTTTCGAACATCTGGCGCAGGTCGTTGATGCCGTATTTCAGCATCGCGATGCGGTCGATGCCCATGCCCCAGGCGAAGCCCTGATAGACGTCGGGATCAATGCCGCAGGCGCGCAGCACGTTCGGATGCACCATGCCGCAGCCGAGAATCTCCAGCCAGTCATTGCCTTCGCCGAAGCGAATCTCGCCCTTGTCGCGGCGGCACTGGATATCGACTTCCAGCGACGGCTCGGTGAACGGGAAGAACGACGGACGGAATTTCATATTGACGTTATCGACCTCGAAGAACGCCTTGCAGAATTCCGCGAGAATCCATTTCAGGTGACCGAGATGCGAACCCTTGTCGATGACAAGCCCTTCAACCTGATGGAATTGCGGCGTGTGGGTCGCGTCAGAGTCGATGCGGTAGGTGCGGCCCGGACAGATCACGCGGATCGGCGGCTTCTGGCTCAGCATGGTGCGGACCTGCACCGGCGAGGTGTGAGTCCTCAGCAGCGGCCGCGATCCGTCTTCCTCGCGGTTGAAAAAGAACGTGTCGTGCATTTCCCGCGCCGGATGGCCTTCGGGGAAATTCAGCTTGGTGAAGTTATAATCGTCGGTCTCGATATCCGGACCTTCGGCAATCGAGAAGCCCATATCGGCGAAGATCGCGGTGAGTTCGTCCATCACCTGGGTCAGCGGATGAATGCGGCCCTGCTCGGCGGGCGTCTCGCGGGTCGGCAGCGTGACGTCGATGACTTCGGAGGCGAGGCGCGCATCGAGGGCTGCGTTCTTCAGAATATCGCGGCGCGCGGTCAGCGCTTCCGTCACCTTGTCCTTGGCGAGATTGATTTTCGCGCCTTCGGTCTTGCGCTCGTCCGGCGACATCTTGCCGAGCGTCGCAAGCAGCGCGGAGATCGAGCCCTTCTTGCCGAGGGCTGCGACGCGCACAGCTTCGAGGGCGGCCTCATCGGAAGCAGCGGCAATCTGGCTAAGAATTTCGGTTTCGAGTGTGGCGAGGTCGGACATCGGAAAAAGCCCCAGCGGAACGGTTTTAAGTTGAACCGTCCGGCGGGGATGATGTCACCCAGCCGAACGCAGCGGAGCGTTGTTACGCTCCGGTCGTGTCGGCCTCGTGCAAGAGGGGCAAGCTTACGCCGCGAGAGCGGCTTTGGCCTTTTCAGCAATCGCCTGGAACGCCACCGGTTCGTGGATCGCGAGATCCGACAGCACCTTGCGATCCACCACGACGCCCGACTTGGCGAGGCCGTTGATAAACACGCTGTAGGTCATGCCGAACGGGCGCACAGCGGCGTTGAGACGCTGAATCCAGAGCGCGCGGAAGGTGCGCTTCTTCAGCTTGCGGGCGCGGAAGGCATACTGGCCTGCCTTGTCCACCGCAGCCTTGGCGGCGCGGATGGTGTTCTTGCGGCGGCCGCGGAAACCCTTGGCGGCCTTGTAGACTTTCTTGTGCTTGGCGTGAGCTGTGACGCCGCGTTTAACGCGAGACATGATGCATGTCCTTCATCTGGAAAAGTGAAACAGGTGGCCGCGCGAAAGCGGCCTGGTGAACCGCTCAGGCGTTCGGCAAGAAGTACTTCTTGACGTTGTCGCCATCGGTCTTGAACAGAATCCGCGTGCCGCGAAGCTGGCGAATCTGCTTCTTGGTCCGCTTGATCATGCCGTGGCGCTTGCCTGCATGGGCGGACACCACTTTTCCGGTGCCGGTCACTTTAAAGCGCTTTTTAGCGCCCGATTTGGTCTTCAGCTTGGGCATTTGGCTCTCCTGTTGCCGCAACAAAAAACCGCCCCGAAGGGCGATCTGGCGGCTGAAATGCTCGTTAGAGCGTTGATAATGCTCAACTTAATCCCGTGTGGACAAAGTCAGCATTGGCGTCGCCACGGCAGCCCTTAATCAGCCGGGCGACGAAGGTTGGGCTTATGGCAGAGGATCGGCGGATTGGCAACGATTAACGCCGCACTTGAACGGAAGGAACCGTTCCGGCGACTATTCTGCAAGACCTCAGCGTCCCTCATGCCTGAAAGCCGGTCCCATGAATTTCAAGGTCCTGAAACGGTCGATCCCATTTGCCCTCTCAGCAGCAGTTCTGTTCACGGCCTCTCCCGGCCGGGCCGCCTCGTTCGACGGCCCCTGGACGGTGGTCATTGTTACCCAGTCCGGCAATTGCGACGCCGCCTACAGCTTTCCGCTGCAAATCAGTGGCGGCCGGATCGTTTCGACCGGCGGGGCAAGCATTCATGGACGCATCAGCGGCGGAGGCGGTGTCAGCGTGGCGATTTCCAGCGGCGGCTCGTCCGGCCGGGCGAGCGGGCGGTTGTCGGCATCTTCCGGCTCAGGGCGCTGGAGCGGTCTCCTGAACGGTGCCCGATGCAGCGGGCGCTGGGAAGCCAGTCGCTGATAAGTCACTGGAATAACATATATTTCTTGAAATAAGTCTGTTTTGAAGGGTTCTGCTGCGCTGCACTGGAAGTGTTGCCACAATCCGACTATATCCCTCGCAACATCACAAACCGCGAGGAATACAGATGGCTGTGCGCGCCAAGTCGATTGCTTTGTCCGTGAATCCGGCCGCCCGGCTGTTCGCTCTGGCTGCTTTTGCTGCGGCCATTCTGGCGGCGGCTGTTGCATGGTCCGGCTCGGCCAGGGCCGGTTCCTCGTTCGACGGCGCGTGGAAGGTCACCATCATCACCCAGTCCGGCAACTGCGATCCGGCCTACAGCTATCCGGTGAAGGTCGAAGGCGGCCGCGTCAGCTATTCGGGCGACGGCAGCTTCGATATTTCCGGTCACGTCGGCGATGCCGGTGCGGTCAGCGTCGCCATTGCGCGCGGCGATCAGAAGGCCAGCGCCAGCGGCAAGCTGTCGGCCAATTCCGGTGCCGGTCAGTGGAGCGGCAAGTCGTCGAGCACGAATTGCTCCGGCCGCTGGGAAGCCACGCGCGCGTCGTAAAAATTCGCGAACTGTTAAACTGAAATGGCGCCGCGGTTTGCGGCGCCATTTTTGTTTGTGCGAAGGGTGCTGCTTTACGCGCCCTGGTATTTGGATTGCCGCGACAGGATCGCGGCCAGCATCAGTCCGCCGATCACGCTGATATGCTCGACCGCGATGTAGAATTCCATCTGGGCGGCATGGCCCCTGAGATTCCAGAAATCGTGCGCCACCGGAATCGTCAGCAATGTGAAGATAGCCAGCGCACCCGCACCCGACCACGCGCGCCGGTTGGCGATAATCAGCAGCGAGCCGCCGAGCTGTGTGAAGATGACGAGACAGGTGATCAGCCACGCCGGGCGCAGGCCGAACTGCTCCATCTCGGCGACGCCTGCGGGGAAATCGATCAGCTTGGACAGGCCGCTGCCCCAGAACGGAAATGTCAGGGCGATGCGCGCCAGCAGCGTGAAATAAGGCCAGTCGAGAATGCGGGCGATGAATGTCGGCATGGATTGTCCTTCGATCCTGATCAGTAAAACAGCCCGTCAGGCGACCTGACGGGCTGCGAAATAATTCGGTTCGCGGCTTGTTTCTCGGGCAGCGTCCTTAGCGGGGCGCCAGAACCATCACAACCTGACGGCCTTCAAACCGCGCATCCTGTTCGACCTTTGCGACGTCGGCGACGGCGGCCTTCACCTTGTCGAGCAGCTTGGTGCCGATTTCCTGGTGCGCCATTTCACGGCCGCGATAACGCAGCGTGATCTTGACCTTGTCGCCTTCTTCGAAGAACCGCAGCATCGCTCGCATCTTCACGTCGTAATCGTGATCGTCGATCATCGGGCGGAGCTTGATCTCCTTGATCTCGACGACCTTCTGTTTCTTGCGAGCTTCGGCGGCTTTCTTCTGCGCCGAATACTTGAACTTCCCGTAGTCCATGATCTTGCAGACGGGGGGATTGTTGTTCGGCGAAATCTCAACGAGATCCATGCCGGCTTCCATCGCCATCTTGACCGCGATCGCCGTTTCAACGGTGCCGTGGTTGAGGCCCGTCTGGTCGATCAGCTGAATGGTGAGATTGCGGATTTCATCGTTGGTGCGCGGCCCGTCTTTTGCGGCGACGGGTGGGGCTCTGTTAGGACGGCGAATGGGTAAGTCTCCGGTGTTGTGAACGAAGTCGTCAGTTTGAAGGATTAAGGCCCGCCGGGCAAGCGCGACCCGGCTGTCACATGCATTTTCCGGGGCCGCCGCAGAACAGCGGGATCAGCCATAAAACCGTAAAATGCCTGACAAATGGCCAGCGCCGGCGCGTTCCGTAGCCCGCTTCACATAGAGGTCCAGCGTCCGGTTCGCAAGCGCCGCCAAAGCTTTGTCGAGCCTTTCGCAAGGCTTTGGCGGCGGTTGCGTTGACGGACGGCGCAATCGGCCTCCATAAGAGTTGGTTCGGGGACAACCTTCATGACGCAATCATCCGACAAGTCCGGCGGAACAGAACTCAGCTTCATCGAGGTGGGCGAGGCTGGTGCCACACGGCGGATCGCGGTCCGCAAGCGCGCCGGCGACCTGCCCGGCGTGTTCTGGCTCGGCGGGTTCAATTCCGACATGAAGGGAACCAAGGCGCAGGCGCTCGACGACTGGGCCGCCGAACAGCGCCGCGCCTGCATCCGCTTCGACTATTCCGGGCACGGCGAATCCTCAGGCAGCTTCGCCGATGGCACCATCGGCCAATGGCACGAAGAGAGCGTGAGCGTTTTCGACGCGTTTTGCGACGGCCCGCAGATCGTTGTCGGCTCATCGATGGGCGGCTGGATGGCTCTGTTGCTGGCGCGCGCGCTGGCCAAGCGCCGTGACGCTGTCTCGCGCGCCTCGCTCGCGGGGCTGGTGCTGATCGCGCCCGCGCCGGACTTCACCGAAGACCTGATGTGGAAAGGTTTTTCGCAGGAGATCCGCGACGAGATCATGACCAAAGGCGTGTGGCACCGGCCGTCCGAGTATGGAGATCAGGCCTATCCCATCACCCGCAACCTGATCGAAGAAGGCCGCAACCATCTGCTGCTCGGCGGCACCATCGATGTCGGATGCCCGGTGCGCATTCTGCAAGGCGCGCAGGACCCCGACGTGCCGTGGCGTCATGCTTTCGCGCTGACACACTGTCTGCCGAGCGATGATGTTGTGCTGACGCTGGTGCAGGACGGCGATCATCGCCTGTCGCGGCCGCAGGATATTACGCGGATGCTTGGCGCGGTGAGTGAACTGTCGAACGGGTAAGTGCGGTCAGGTCAGGGCCGCCGACCACTCGTTGCGCACATCTTCATCGGCATCATGGGCGCGCGCAGCGAGGTTTGAAAATTCAGCGCGCGGCAGCAGCCGCGACAGCGCCCACACCGCAGCACCCCGCACCATTGGACTATCATCATCGAGCAGGCGCCGCGCGTCAGCGGCCAGCGTCGCATCGTTGCTGTTGCCGATGGCGGTCAGCACGTTGCGCAAAAACCTGTTGCGGCCGATCCGCTTGACCGGCGATTTGGTGAACATGGTGCGGAACGCTGCATCGTCGAGCCGTGCCAGTTCAGAGAGTGAGGGCGCGCGCAACTCATCGCGCGCTGCAAGCTTCGCCTCATGGCCTTCTTGCGCGAACTTGTTCCAGGGGCAGACACTCAGGCAATCGTCGCAGCCATAGATGCGGTTGCCGATGGCCTCGCGATAGTCGCGCGGGATCGCGCCCTTATGCTCGATGGTCAGGTACGAAATGCATTTGCGCGCATCCAGCCGATAAGGCGCGGGGAATGCCTTGGTCGGGCAGATGTCGAGACAGGCCTGGCACGACCCGCAATGATCGATATCGGCATTGTCGCGCGGAAGATCGAGCGTGGTGAAAATCGCGCCGAGAAACAGCCACGAGCCGAACTCGCGAGACACGAGGTTGGTGTGCTTGCCCTGCCAGCCGAGACCGGCGGCATGGGCCAGCGGCTTCTCCATCACCGCTGCGGTGTCGACAAACACCTTCACATCGCCGCCTGCATGAGCGATCAGCCAGCGCGCCAGTGTCTTGAGCCGTTTCTTGATCAGGTCGTGATAGTCGTCGCCGCGCGCATAGACCGAGATGTTGCCGCGCGTTGTCTGTTCGAGCAGCGCCAGCGGGTTTTCATCCGGCCCGTAGTTCATTCCGAGCATGATGACCGAGCGCACATCGCTCCACAGCACTTTCGGACTGGCGCGACGGGCCGGTTCGTTGGCGAGCCAGTCCATGTCGCCATGCGACCCGGCATCGAGAAAAGATTGCAGCCGTTCGCGCGCGCCTGCGATGGCGTCGGGATCGGCGATGCCGAGTGTGCTGAAGCCGACAGCGCGGGCCTGTTCGATCAACGCGGCCTTGACCGCGATCGCGTCGGCAAGATTTGAGGAAGCAAGTTCTGGATCGGTTAGAAGTCGAGATCCACGTAATGCGCCGACGCCGGGACCCCCGCCATCCACTCGCTCAGCAACGGGCGGAACGACGGGCGGGATTTGATCCGCACGTACCACGCCTTGGCTGCGTCGTCCTCGTTCCATGGCACATCGCCCAGATAGTCCAGCGCCGACAGATGCGCTGCGGCGGCCAGATCGGCATAGGTAAGCTGATCGCCGGCGAGAAAATTCCGTGTGCGCGCCAGCCAGCCGATATAGGCCAGATGATAGCGCACATTGGCCTTCGCGGCGCGCAGAACATCGGTCGACGGCGGCCCGCCGCCGTGCTCGGCTTTCATGAAACGCTTGTAGATGCGTTCGGTGACCAGCGGCCCGCTGGCCTCCTCGAAAAACTTGTCGTTGAACCACGACATCAGCCGCCGCACCTCGATGCGGTCGTTCATCGCGCGGGGCAACAGGCGATGATCGCCCAGCGTTGCGCCATGAATCTCGTCCAGAAATTCGGCAGCAAGACCCGCCCCCGGCATGGCGGGTGTGCCTTCGGCGACCAGCACCGGCGTTTCACCGGCCGGGTTCAGTGCCAGAAAGGCTTCGCGGCGATCCCAGGCCAGTTCTTCCACCAGCCGCGTGTCGAGCCCGTGCTCTCCGAGCGCAAGGCGCACGAAGCGTGACCGCGGGCAAAACGGGTGATGAAAGAGTGTGAACATATGGTCCGTGATACTCGGCTCAGGCTTAACAAACAGTCTCGAAGGGAGGTTAACACACCCGGCGGGTGCAATCGGGTGCGCCTGCCAAACGTGATTTCCTGCTCCTCAATTTCACGGATTTGCCGTTGCGGCAACACGGCGAATGGGCGACAAGAACGCGGTTTAAGGAACCCTCCAGCACGCCGGAACGATCCTGATGCTAGCCGACCTTTTGAAGGCCCTTGTTCTCGGAATCGTCGAAGGCGTGACCGAATTTCTCCCGGTTTCATCCACAGGTCATCTGCTGCTTGTGGAAAGGTTCATGGACCTCGACCGCGATAATTTCTGGAAGACCTTCGCGGTTCTGATTCAGCTCGGCGCCATTCTCGCCATCCTCGTGATTTATTTCGGCAGGCTCTGGCGCATCGCCACCGGTATGTTTTCCGATCCTGCGGCGCGGCGCTTCGTGATCGGCGTGCTGCTGGCGTTTTTTCCTGCGGTTGTTCTTGGACTGCTGTTCGGCGGCTTCATCAAAAGCGTGCTGTTCAATCCGTGGGTCGTCTGCTTCTCGCTGATCGCAGGCGGCGCTGTGCTGTTGTGGGTCGATCAGCAGGATTTCAATCCGCGCTATCACGATGCAACGGCCTTCTCGCTGCCGATGTATCTCGGCATCGGCATTGCGCAATGCGCGGCGATGATCCCCGGTGTGTCGCGCTCGGGCGCGTCGATTGTGGCAGCGATGCTGTTCGGCGCCGACAAGCGCGCCAGCGCAGAGTTCTCATTCTTTCTTGCGATTCCGACTATGGTCGGCGCGTTCGCCTATGATTTTTACAAAAATCGCGGCGACATGACGATGGATCATGGACTGGTGATCGCCGTCGGATTCGTGGTGTCGTTCATCACGGCCATCATCGTGGTGAAGACGTTTCTGGATTTCGTCACCAAGCGCGGCTTTGCATTGTTCGCGTGGTGGCGCGTGATCGTCGGTTCGCTGGGATTGATTGCGCTGGCGTTGGGGAAGTAGGAAGAAAGAAGCGTGATCTGCTCTCTCCCCCGCTTGCGGGGGAGAGGTGGAGAGGGGGCGCTGTTTCGTTGTTTGTGTCGTACCCCCTCCCTGTCCCTCCCCCGCAAGCGGGAGAGGGGAAAGAGATCACGCATCCTTCGGCGCGAACTGGCCCGTTTTACGGTAGCGCCAGAGATAAGACGGCGCGACGGCTTCGAGCGAATCCGGCGTGATGCCTAGGCCTTCCAGCGTCAGCCCGGCGGACTTCGCCGCATCCGACACCACATTGTCGCTGCGCAGCAGTTCGACTTGATCCGGCGTCAGCTTCAGATCGCCCGGCGCGAACTGCAGGAAGAACGACTTCAGCCGCGCAAATGGGAACGGCAGCGACATCAGCATGCTGTCGCGCTGGGCTATTTTCAAAATCGCTTCGATGATCTCACGCATCGTCATGACCTCGGCGCCGCCAAGCTCGTAAGTCGCGCCCGGCCTGGTCTTGCCGTCGACCGCATCGGCGATGGCGGTGGCGACGTCGCCGACATAGACCGGCTGCATCTTCGTCAGCCCGCCGCCGATCAGCGGCAGGATCGGCGAAATCCGCGCCAGCCCCGCAAAGCGGTTGGTGAAATGATCTTCGGGGCCGAACACCACCGAGGGACGGACGATCGTGGCCGACGGCACTGCTGTCAGCACAGCGGCTTCGCCCGCGGCCTTGGCGCGGGCATAGCGCGAGGTGGCGTTGGCATCGGCGCCGATCGCCGACACATGCACCATGCGCGCGCCGATCTCGGCCGCCGTCCGTGCGACGGTCTCCGCGCCCTTGGCCTGAACGGCATCGAAAGTCTGAGCGCCGCCTTCCGCGAGAATTCCCACCAGATTGACAACCACGCTGGCGCCGCGCGCGGCGGCCTGCACCGATGCGGGGTAACGCAGGTTGGCCTGCACCGCGTGAATCTGGCCGACCTTGCCCAAGGGCTGCAGGTGACCGGCCAATTCCGGACGGCGGACGCCGACCCTGATGCGATAATCCCGCTTGGCGAGCGCCCGGATCACATGCCGGCCGAGAAAACCCGAACCGCCGAAGACCGTGACAAGCGTATCGATGGGGGCTGACATGGGTGGTTCCTGCGCGAATGAAGGGATGCGGGACAGCCGCCCCGCCTGTTTCCGCGATACGTTATCATTTCCGCGCTGTACAGGCCATTCCGGCGGCATCGGAGCGTTTTCGAGCCAACTGGATACCGGTTCGCGTGAAGAAACGCGGCAAGGCCAGACCAATTTGACAAGCGCGCGCCCTGTCCTTAGTAACCGCCCCAATGCCCAGGTGGCGGAATTGGTAGACGCGCTGGCTTCAGGTGCCAGTGGCTTAACGGCCGTGAAGGTTCGAGTCCTTTCCTGGGCACCACTCGATTCGAAAACAGCCTCCTTCCCGGAGGCCGGGTTTTCCAGATGGCGCACCCTTCATCCAACATCTTCGGTGGTGCTTTCGTGAAAAATTCAGCCGTTGTTCTGATCGCTTCGCTGTTGTCGGTTGCGCCGGCCATCACGCCGGCCATGGCAATGGACCCGCGGTTTGCGGCGAGCCTGAAAAAGCTGGACCCCGAAACGCGGCTTGAGCAGGTCTGCGATCTCGAGGCGATGACCCGGATCGATCACGATCCGAATCCCTACCATCCCGACCGCGCCGAAACCGACGTGGTGTCCCATCCGCAGCACGTCGGCGACACGGTCACCGGCAAGGGCGGCGCATTTCGCAGCAAGGGACGCTGGTATTCGTTTTCCTTCGCCTGCAAGGGATCGCCCGACCACATGAAGGTGGTGTCGTTCAGCTACAAGATCGGCGAACTGATCCCTGAATCGAAGTGGGCGGCGCTGGGCCTGTGGCGGTGAGAAGCAAGTATCGCTAGTCAGTCTGGGAAGACTAGTTGGATGCCGCAGCCGATCTCGACGCGGCGCCGGATTTCAGTCGCGGGACCTTCTTTGAATCCGCCATGACGACGCACGAGACTTTCTTCGCCACTTCGTCGAGCGTTGCAGTAAGGCGGGTAAGTTGCGAGGTCGTCACATTCAGTTCTGGACAGTAACGCGATGTCAGATACTCCCTGTTCGCGTTTAGCGAATGCAGGTGGGCTGCGGTTAGTTTTCTCAACTTCAAGCCGGCAGTAATCGCCATATCTGCTCGTAGACTAAGGTTGTGCTGCAAGCCGCGAACGTCGCTCGGTTCGTGGTTTTGATGCAGGAGCAGGGCGTTTAGATAAAGTTCTATTGCCTGGATAGCGGTGAGCCGATACGGAGCCCACGAGAGAGGGTCGCCTCGCCGACCTTTCTCGCGCAAGTGATGAGCAGCCATCCTGTAATGGTCCGCCAATTTATTTGTCTCAATCGCGGTCGCGGATTCGCCAGGATAGATTCGTCGCTGAGCGACATGCTCCGAAACTGTAGAATGAGATGGCGACTGATGTTTCATGAGACTTCAAATCAAAACGCATGAATGTGTCGGATGGCTAGCACGGTGAAAATCCCTATTTTGTTAGCAATTTAGGTACAAATCTCTATATTTGACCGACGGGAAGCGCCCGTCGATTCGACCGCATCCGAAACCGAAAGTTTTGCGACCATGACCATCCGCCTGCACCGCGGCGACCTGCCGGATCTTTCGCGCTACACGCAATCGGTGGCGATCGACACCGAGACGCTGGGGCTCAATCCGCATCGCGACCGGTTGTGTGTGATCCAGCTGTCGAACGGCGACGGCACCGCGGACGTGGTGCAGATTCCCGCCGGTCATACCGATGCGCCAAACCTGAAAAAGCTGCTCGGCGATCCGAAGGTCACCAAGATTTTTCATTTCGCGCGGTTCGATCTTGCCGTGCTGTTTCATGCCTTCGGCGTGATGCCTGAACCGGTCTATTGCACCAAGATCGTGTCGCGTCTGGTACGCACCTACACCGACCGCCACGGCCTGAAGGATCTTGTGCGCGAGGTGCTCGGCGTCGATCTGTCGAAGCAGCAGCAATCGAGCGACTGGGGTGCGGCCACGCTCACCGACGCGCAACTTGCTTATGCTGCGTCCGACGTGTTGCATCTTCATGCGCTGCGCGAAAAGCTCGACGCGATGCTGGCGCGTGAAAATCGCACGGCGCTGGCGGACGCCTGCTTCAAGTTTCTGCCGACGCGCGCGAAGCTGGATCTGCATGGCTGGGAAAACGACGATATTTTCGCGCATTCTTAATTCTGCCATTTGCTGCCCAATCCCGCCATTTGCAGCGAAGTTCGCCCGCATTCCGTCACTTTTTTGCTCTTTGCCAGGTGCTTATCAGGCGCATGGTATCAAGTGCCTGGTAAGCCAAGACAAATGCCGGGCTGCAAAAAGCCGCGGGCTTGCATAGAATGACCGCGTCATTTCGGCGTTTCGGAGCATCTTTTGGTTTCGGTTCAGAGCCAGAGCTATCAGGCTGGAGCGGATGCGCGCTACGCGAAGGCGAAGCGCCACAGCCGCCGCGTGCGCCAGATGCGGTTCGCCGTGCCGGTGATGGTGGTCGCGGCGTTGCTGACGATCGTCGGCATCTCGCTGTTCAATCCGTTCCGGATTCTTTCAAAGCTGCCGATCGACATCGGCAAGCTCGGCGTTTCGGGAACCAAGATCACGATGGACTCGCCGCATCTTGCAGGCTTCACGCCGGATCAGCGGCCCTACGAACTCTGGGCCAAGTCTGCGGTGCAGGACGTGACCAAGCCGAACAATGTCGAGTTGCATGAGTTGCGCGCCAAGGTTCAGATGGAAGACAAGACCGGCATCACCATGGACGCGCTCTCAGGCTTGTTCGATACCAAAACCCAGTTGCTGGATCTGAAGGACAATATCTTTTTGCAATCGACCACTGGCTATGAAGCGCGGCTGACGCAGGCGTCCGTCGATCTTGGCGGCGGCACGGTGTCGTCGGATCAGCCCGTGGCGGTGAAGTTGCTGAACGGAACGCTGGACGCGAAGCGTCTCAGGATTACAGAAAACGGCGCGCTGGTGCGCTTTGAGGGCGGTGTTTCGATGATCCTGATTCCGGAGCAGCCCGGACAGGATGCATCGACAGGCAATCAGACGCCCGCACAGGACGCTGCTGCGAAATGATGTTCCGGATGATGACGATTCACAGCAAGATCAATCTCAGCAACGTCGCGCGCGCCTTGTCCGCAGCGACGATCGTCATTGCCATGAGTGCGGCGAGCGATGCGCAGGCGCAAAGCACGGCGACCGGCGTGCCGAACGCAATGCAGGGTTTCTCGCAGAATCGCGACAAGCCGATTCAGATCGATGCGGCCTCGCTTGAGATGCGCGACAAGGACAAGGCCGCAACCTTCAGCGGCAATGTGAAAGTCGTGCAGGGCGACACCACCATGCTCTGCAAAACGCTGGTTGTGTTCTACGACAACAATCAATCCGCAGGCGGCAAGAAGCCCGCGATGAAAGCAGCGACGCCGGGGCCGACCGGCAGTTCGTCGATCAAGCGGCTCGAGGCGCAAGGCGGCGTTATCGTCACCCAGAAGGATCAGACCGTCACCGGCGATCGCGGTGTGTTCGATATGCGCGCGAATACGGTCACGATGCACGGCAACGTTCTGCTGACCAAGGACAAGAACGTGCTGCGCGGCGACCGCCTTGTTGTCGATCTCACCACCGGCGTTTCGCGGGTCGAATCGAACAGCGGTCGCGTGCAGGGTGTCTTCCAGGCGTCGCCGAGCGGGTCGCCACCGGGAGCCAATCCATCCGGCTCGCAGCCGTCACCGGCACCGGGCGCACCCGGAAAACCGCTCAAACTCAATGACTTGCCGACTTCGCGAAAGCGGAACGGTTGAACCGGATGCATTGTGCCTGTATCACCCGGCCTGAACATTTTGGGATGGGCAATGCGCCTTCGCTCCATCATGCTCAGACAACACTCCAAGGGTTAATTTGAAGCGGGCATGGTGGATCTCCTGCGCATCTTTCGTCGTCGAGGCCCGGGGCGTGGACGGCAGGGGTTCGCGCGTTCCGGCCAGGACGGTTCGCGTCAGGACACGTTGCGTCAGGACATCACCTCACTGGCGGCTCGAATGGGTGACATCTTCAAGCCTGCGGCGGGCGAGAAGCCATTAGCTGTGCGTGAAGCGCCGCGCGAGACCGCGCCGGTCAGGCGCGAGGCTGCCGCCGTGGCGGTTCCGCGCGAGCCGCCTCCGACTCTTGCACCTCAGGAGTCGTCCGCGTTCACGCATAATTCACCGCCGATTCCACGCAACCTGCCGCGCGATGCTGCGAACGAGCAGCCGCGCACGAACGCACCACGCAGCCGCGCTGCAACCAACGGTGCCGCGCCACGCGCGCAGCATTCGGGTTATCTCGCCGTTCATGGCGTCGAAAAGAGCTTCGGCACGCGCAAGATCGTGCATGGCGTCAGCATCTATGTCCGGCGCGGCGAAGCTGTCGGCATTCTCGGGCCGAATGGTGCCGGCAAGACCACCTGCTTCTACATGATCACCGGCCTCATCAAGCCGGATCGCGGGCGTGTCGAACTCGACGGTCACGACGTGACGCAATTGCCGATGTATCAGCGCGCGCGGCTCGGGATCGGTTATCTGCCGCAGGAAGCGTCGATCTTTCGCGGACTGTCGGTCGAGGACAATATCCGCGCCGTGCTCGAGGTGGTCGAGCCTGACAAGCGCAAGCGCGAACGCGAACTGGATTCGCTGCTCGAGGAATTCAACATCACGCGGTTGCGGAAATCTCCGTCCATCGCGCTGTCCGGCGGCGAGCGGCGGCGCGTTGAAATCGCCCGCGCGCTGGCTTCGCGCCCCAATTACATGCTGCTCGACGAACCGTTCGCGGGCATCGATCCGATTGCGGTCGGCGATATTCAGCAACTGGTGCGGCACCTCACACAACGCGGCATCGGCGTTCTGATCACCGACCATAACGTGCGCGAGACGCTGGGCCTGACGGATCGTGCCTATATCGTCTATGCGGGAGAGATCCTGACCGAGGGTAATCCGGAAGAGATCGTCAACGATCCGGACGTGCGCCGCCTTTATCTGGGCGAGGAATTCCGGCTCTGATTTAACCTTGATCTGTGATCGGTGACCGGCCGGGCCAGTATCCCAAATTTTCAAAACGTCAAGCCGTGTACAAGCTTGCAGGAAGAGTATAAGCAAGAAACGGACCAACTTTTGGACCGGATCTGACTTTATGGCGCTTACACAGAGACTAGAGTTCCGCCAGTCGCAGTCGCTGGTGATGACGCCGCAGCTGATGCAGGCGATCAAGCTGCTGCAGCTGTCGAATCTGGACCTCGTGGCGTTCGTCGAGGATGAGCTTGAGCGCAATCCGTTGCTCGAGCGGGCGAATCAGGACGGCGCCCCAGACAACGGCGAGCCCGCCTCTGCTCATGCGGAGGGCGACGGGTCGGATTTTTCCGATGGCGCGGAGCTTTCATCGGGTAGCGACGGCGAACGATCCAGCGACGCCTTCGAGCCGGGGACCGAGGAGTGGATGGCACCCGACCTCGGGACCCGTACCGAGATCGAGCGGACGCTCGATACCGGCATGGAAAACGTGTTTCCGGAGGAGCCGGCGGACGCCGCCGCGCGCAATGCGCAGGATGCCGCGCCAACCGCCTACACCGAGTGGGGTGGCGGCGCCTCGAACGACGACGATTACAATCTCGAAGCCTTTGTCGCGGCGGAGACGACGCTCATCGGTCATCTCGCCGAGCAGCTCGCAGTCGCATTTCCCGATCCTGCCAGCCGCATGATCGGGCAGTATCTGATCGATCTCGTCGATGACGCTGGCTATGTGCCCGCCGATCTCGGCGACGCGCATGAGAAACTCGGAACGTCGCGGGAGGCGGTCGAGGCTGTGCTTGCAGTGCTGCAGAAGTTCGATCCGCCCGGCGTCTGCGCGCGCAACCTGAGCGAATGTCTGGCAATCCAGCTGCGCGAGCGTGACCGTTACGATCCCGCGATGCAGGCATTGGTCGAAAATCTCGATCTGCTTGCGAAACGCGACATTGCTTCGTTGAGGAAAATCTGCGGCGTCGACGATGAAGACATTGCCGACATGATCGGCGAGATTCGCCATCTCAATCCCAAGCCCGGCTTGAAGTTCGGATCGGCCAAGACTCAGAGCGTCGTGCCGGATGTCTATGTGCGCCCCGGCCCCGATGGCGGCTGGCATGTCGAACTCAACAGCGATACGCTACCTAAAGTTCTGGTCAATCAGGTCTACTATTCGCAACTGTCGAAAACCATCCGCAAGGACGGCGACAAATCCTATTTCACCGATTGCCTGCAGAATGCGACGTGGCTGGTGCGGGCGCTCGATCAGCGCGCGCGGACCATTCTGAAGGTTGCGACCGAGATCGTTCGCCAGCAGGATGGCTTTTTCACGCAAGGCGTCGCGCACTTGCGGCCGCTCAATCTGAAAGCTGTCGCCGACGCGATCCAGATGCATGAATCGACGGTTTCGCGGGTGACCGCGAACAAATACATGGCGACCAATCGCGGCACCTTCGAACTCAAGTACTTCTTTACCGCCTCGATAGCATCGGCGGACGGTGGCGACGCGCACTCCGCAGAGGCCGTGCGGCACCGCATCAAACTTCTGATCGATGCGGAAAGTCCAAGCGCGATCCTGTCCGACGATACCATCGTGGAACGATTGCATGGCGACGGAATTGATATAGCCCGGCGCACGGTAGCGAAGTATCGTGAAGCCATGCGTATTCCTTCGTCCGTGCAACGCCGCCGCGACAAGCAAAGCATGCTCGGCACAGCATTGACGTCTGCGGCGCCCGCCGTGGACAGGTCCCGCGACACAGCTACCGCTTGACTGCGGCTTCAAGAAGCGGAACGCTCCTTCATCCGAACTGCAAAAACCGAACACCACGTCCGAAGAAGCAAGTGAGGAATGTCATGACACTCCGGGTCTCTGGAAAAAGCATCAGCGTCGGTGAAGCCCTGCGCGATCGCGTCAGCGAACGCACGGACGAAGTGCTGCGAAAATATTTCGACGGCAACTACTCCGGCCACATCACGCTCAGCAAGGATGGCTTCGGCTTCCGGACGGATTGTTCGCTTCATCTGGATTCAGGGATCACGCTTGAAGCGGATTCGATGGCGGCCGACGCATATGCCAGCGCCGATCAGGCGCTGTTGCTGATCGAGAAACGTTTGCGCCGCTATAAGAGCCGTCTGAAGGATCGCTCGGCGCGCAAGTCACATGCAGCGAACGCAGCGTTGTCCGATCTCAACGGTGCGGCGCTCGATGCGCCGAGCTATGTCATCGAGGCGCCGTCGCACGAGGACGAGGACGCCAACGAATTCAATCCGGTGATTATCGCGGAAGCGACCACCGCGCTTAAGCGATACTCCGTCAGCGAAGCGGTGATGGAACTCGATTTGACCGGCGCGCCGGTCATGGTGTTTCAGCACGGCAGCAGCGGGCGGGTGAACATCATTTACCGCCGGCCGGACGGGAACGTCGGCTGGGTCGACCCCCCAGCGATCGGCGAATCGGTTCGCCATTGACGCCTTGGGCGTGCCTAACTATGGTCCGCCGCCTTTGAAGGAAGCGGACCAGGGTTTGGTTCGAATGGCCCTTGACGCCGCCCGGTCTGAGACCGATTTTACAAGTTCACCAACGGCTTAACCTCATCCTCGGAACGTTCCATGACGATTACCGATCTGGTCGCACCCGAGGCGATTCTCCCTGCTTTGAAAGTCAACAGCAAGAAGCAGGCGCTTCAGGAACTCGCCGCGCGTGCCGCTGTTCTCACCGGGCAGAACGAGCGATCGATCTTTGAGGTGCTTCTCCAGCGCGAGAAACTGGGAACCACGGCCGTCGGTTACGGCGTGGCGATTCCTCACGGCAAGCTGCCGAAGCTCGACAAGCTGTCGGGTCTGTTCGCGCGGCTGGATCGCCCCATCGATTTTGAAGCGATGGACGGTCAGCCGGTCGATCTGGTGTTCCTGCTGCTCGCGCCGGAAGGTGCCGGTGCGGATCACCTGAAGGCGCTGGCGCGCATTGCGCGGCTGCTGCGCGATCAGGATATCGCCAAGAAGCTGCGCGCATCGAAAGACGCGGAGGCGCTGTATTCGGTGCTCGCGCTGCCGCCGGCGACGGCGGCCTGAGAAGCAGACTTCGCTACAGACGGCGCAGCGAGAGCCAAACGTTCGACAAGCCCCATTGTATAAAACTTGGCCGCGTATAAAATTTTGACACGCGCTCAGGTTGGCGGCTGAAAACAAGCAGCCGTGTACAGAAAGCTGCGGGGCAGGACGTGATGAAGCAATTCTTGATCGCGCTGGTCTGGATACTCGCTTCCGGTGCTGCTCTGGCCCAGAGCGATGAAGACTGGAAATCATGCGAGGCTGAAGACGCCGCCGCCGCCATTCCGGCGTGTACGCGCCTGCTCGAAACTGGCAAGCCCGACGAGACAGGCCGGGCCGTCGTCCTGACCAATCGCGCCACGGCCTACTGGCGCAACGCTGATTTTGATCAGGCGATCATAGACGCCAACAAAGCCATAGAGATCGACGCCCAATATGCTCCGGCCTATGTGAGGCGTGGCGCCGCGTATGGCCGCAAAGGGGATCATGATCGCGCGATCGCCGATGCCACCCAGGCCATCGCGCTCGATCCAAAGGATTTCAGGCCTTACGTAAATCGCGGATTGGCATACGCCCGAACGGGCAAGTTTGATCAAGCCGTCGCCGATGCCGATAAGGCGACCGCGATCAATCCGAAAGATGCTCGTACACATGGCGCGCGCGGAGAAATTTACGGTCAAAGCGGTGATTTTGACCGTGCAATTGCCAATTTCACAAAAGCGATTGAGATCGATCCAAAGCTTTTCAACGCTTATGGTGGCCGCGGCAGCGCGTTGTTGCGCAAGGGTGAGTATGACCAGGCAATTGCCGATTATGCTAAACTGATTGAAATCAAGCCGAAGGACGCCAGCGCTTACGTTGGCCGCGGTAACGCTTACGCTCGCAAGGGGGATTACGAGCGAGCTATCGCCGATTCGAACAAGGCTATCGAGATCGATCCAAAGTATCACAGCGCCTATGGCGTCCGCGGTAGCGCTTATGCCTACAAGGGCGACTATGATCAGGCAATTGCCGACTATACCAAGCTGATTGAAACCGATCCGAAGGACGCCCGCGTCTACGATGGCCGTGGCAATGTCTATGCGAGCAAGGGCGACTATGATCGGGCAATTGTCGATTATACCAAGTCGATTGAAATGGACTCGAATTTCACAAACGCCTACCGCAATCGCGGAAGCGCCTACGAACGTAAGGGAGATTACGAGGCTGCGGTTGCCGATTACGCACGAGTAGTGGAATTCGATCCAAAGAATTTTGCATACGCCAGATCTCTGGGGTTGATGAAGTTTTTGACAGGCGACTTCAGGGGCGCTTCTAACGATCTTTCACGGGCCTTCGAATTGAGGGGCGATATTTACGTAACGCTGTTTCTCTACTTGGCGCGCAAGCGCGCGGGAGAAGCAGCGGAAAAAGAATTAGAGACAAACGCCAAACAGCTTCCGGTCAAGATTTGGCCCTACGCTCTGGCAGAGCTTTATCTCGGGAAGCGTTCTGCGGACCAATTGATGGCAGCAGAAACGAAAGATAACGTTCGCTGCCAAACACAATTCTATGTCGGCGAGTGGTACGTGGTTAAAGGGAGTGTGGAGGAGGGGCTGAAAGCTCTGGACGCCGCTGCGCAGTCTTGCGCTAAAGATTTGATCGAAGGTAAAGCGGCCGTTGCCGAACTGAAACGATTAAAGCCGTAAGCCCCACTACATCGTGTCCTCAAAACAAAAGCGGCAGCTCGCTGCGCTGCCGCTTCGTTCACATGTCAGCAACTGCACACGGCTTGCTCAGTGTACGCTGACGGTTTCCAGCTCGTTGCTCCATGCATTCGCGATCGCCGCTTCGCGGCTGTCGGTCAGCATGATCGGCGTGCCGTCGGCAGCGTGAAGCGCGAACAGCTTCAGGCCGGGCGCGATCTGCGGCGCCTGCGGGAAAAGTCCCGGCACGTCTTCCGAGCGAATCTGTTTGACGTAGGCAATATGGCCTTCGCCCAGGGTTGCCAGCGTCTCCAGCGAGACAGCCGATTCGAAGATGACATTACCAGTCATGGTCTCGACTCCTTACAGTTGTTAAGCGGTCGAGTCCGCTACTCGTTCCATTATTCATGCTCATTGATGGCTATCGTCTTAACGACCCGTTCAGGCTCGGGACGAGCCAGATCGATCGACAGCAGTCCGTTCTTCAGGTCTGCGCCGATGACATACATCCCGTCAGCCAGCACGAAGGTGCGCTGGAAGTGGCGTGCGGCAATGCCGCGATGGATGTATTGCCGGGTTTTGTCGTCCAGTTGGCGGCCCCGGATCACGAGCTGGTTTTCCTCAGTGGTTACATCGAGTTGGTCGCGGGTAAATCCAGCGACCGCCAGCGTGATCCGCAGGCGCTCGGGCTGGCCGTCATCACGGCCGCACCGCTCGATATTGTAAGGAGGATAACCGTCTGCACCTTTCACGACGCGATCGAGCGCACGCTCGATTTCGTCGAATCCCAAAAGGAACGGACTCGATAGCGAAGGAACACGAGACATTCACAAAGTCCTCTCGAAGCGACTTTGAGGTTGGAGCCCTTGCGGCGCTCTTTCCTGGTTCCCGGCCGCCTCTCGGCCGACCGGTTGATCTGAATATGGCGATCTGGTTCGCGTTGTTCAAGAACCACTAACTGCCCATAAACAGGGATGAATCCGGCTAATCGCCGACCCGGCTACGGCCGTCGGCGCTAAACAGATGCAGCTTGTCGCGCGCAGCCGTGATCCTGATACGCTCGCCGATGACAGGGGCCTCCTCACCGGGAAGGCGGACGATGATCTCGCCGGGGGGCAATTCGCCGGGCCTGGCGCTCACGGTTGGACCAGCGTTTTCGCGTGGTCTGGTGCCGTAGACGTATGTTTCGGCGCCGACCCGCTCGATGGCATCAATCACGAGTTCAAGCATGAGGCCTTGGGGTGCTGCTGCGCCGACCAGTGCGAAATCCTCCGGACGGACACCGAGAATGGCGTCGCCGGGTGTTTTGATTTGAAGCGCATCCAGTAATCCGCCGAGATCGTTCGCTTTCACTGACAGCAAATTCATCGGCGGCGCGCCGATGAACGAGGCCACGAAGGTCGTGGCCGGCTTCTTATAGATGTCGAGCGGCTTGCCGATCTGTTCGACCATGCCGCCGTTCATCACCACCAGAATGTCAGCGAGAGTCATCGCCTCCATCTGGTCGTGGGTGACGTAGATCGATGTGGTCTTGAGCCGGCGTTGCAGTTTGCGGATCTCGACACGCATGGCGACGCGCAGCTTGGCATCGAGGTTCGACAGCGGCTCATCGAACAGAAATACTTTCGGCTGCCGCACGATGGCGCGGCCCATGGCGACGCGCTGGCGCTGGCCGCCGGACAGTTGCCGCGGCTTGCGATCCAGCATCGGCGTGATTTCCAGAATCGCTGCTGCTTCGCGCACCCGCGTGTCGATCTCCGGCTTCGGGGTGCCGCGATTGCGCAGACCGTAAGCCATGTTGTTGTAGACGCTCATATGCGGATAGAGCGCATAGTTCTGGAACACCATCGCAATGTCGCGATCGGCCGGCTCGATCTGATTGACGACGCGGCCGCCGATGTCGATTTCGCCGCTGGTGATGGTCTCAAGCCCTGCCACCATTCGCAGCAGGGTGGATTTGCCGCAACCGCTAGGTCCGACCAGCACGCAGAACTGTCCGTCACCGACCTCGAAGTTGATGCCTTTGATGGCATCGACGCCGCCGGCGTAGGTTTTCTTTACATCGCGCAGGACGACATTCGACATCTTCGTTCCTTGAACTTCCAGACGCTATTTTTCGGTTTCGACAAGGCCGCGCACGAACAGCCGCTGCATGAACACGACGACCGCGACCGGCGGCAGCATGGCGAGGATCGCGGTCGCCATTGCCAGTTGCCATTCCGCCAGTTCGTCGGTGGTGGTCAGCATTTTCTTGATACCGGTCACGATGGTTTGCATCGAATCCTGCGTGGTGATCAGCAGCGGCCACAGATACTGATTCCAGCCGTAAATGAACTGGATCACGAACAGTGCGGCAATCGTGGTGACGGACAGCGGCAGCAACGTATCCTTGAAAAATCGAAACGGACCGGCACCGTCGATCTTCGACGCCTCAAGCAGTTCCTCGGGCACGGTCATGAAAAATTGCCGGAACAGCAGCGTGCCGGTTGCCGACGCTATCAAAGGCAGGATCAGTCCGGCATAGGTGTCGAGCATGTGCAGGTCGGCCACCACCTTGTAGGTGGGATAGATGCGAACCTCGACCGGCAGCATCAGCGTAATGAAGATGATCCAGAACGCCGTCTTCCTAAACGGAAAGCGGAAATACACCACCGCAAACGCCGACAGGATCGAGATGAAAATCTTGCCGACGGCGATTCCGGTGGCGGAGATCAGCGAGTTCATCAGCATGTGGCCGACCGGCTCGCGGCTGGCGCGCGAGCCGCCGACGAAAATGGCCCGGTAGTAATTTTCCAGAGCGTGGCCGCCGGGCGTCAGCGGCATGTGTCCAGTGACCACGGTGGCTGCATCATGGGTCGAGGCGATCAGCGCAAGGTAGACCGGAAATGCGACGATGAAGACGCCGAAGGTGAGGATGGCATAGGCGACCAGATCGCGCAGGGGACGATGCTCGACCATCAGTACTGCACCTTGCGCTCGACGTAGCGGAATTGGACTGCAGTCAGTGCAATGACGATCACCATCAGCACCACGGATTGCGCGGCCGAGCCGCCGAGGTCGCCGCCGAGCCGTCCGTCCGCGTAAACCTTGTAGACCATGGTCGTTGTGTCACCGGCAGGTCCGCCGCCGGTGACGGCGTCGATGATGCCGAACGTGTCGAAGAAAACATAGACGACGTTGACGACCAGCAGGAAGAACGTGGTCGGCGACAGCAACGGAAACACGATGGTCCAGAACCGACGCAGCGGCCCGGCGCCGTCGATCGCGCTGGCTTCCAATACGCTCTTCGGGATCGATTGCAGGCCGGCGAGGAAAAACAGGAAATTGTAGGCGATCTGCTTCCAGACCGCGGCCATCACCACCAGCGTCATGGCGTGGTTGCCGTTCAGCAGCGGATTCCAGTCGAAACCCAGAACGCGGAGCGGCCGTGCGAGTGTGCCGAGGGAGGGATGAAACATGAAGATCCACAACACGCCGGCAATCGCAGGCGCGACCGCATAAGGCCAGATCATGAAGGTCTTGAAGGCCCCCACGGCCTTCAGGTTCTTGTCGGCCTGGGTTGCGAACATCAGCGCGATGCTGAGCGACAGCAATGCGACGAGGGATGAAAACACCGCCGTGGTCAGCATCGCCTTGTAATATTCAGGCTGCGCGAACAGGTCCTGATAGTTCTCCAGACCGACGAAGTCCGAGGTCAGGCCGAAGGCATCTTCGCGCTTGAAGGACTGCCACACCGCCTGACTGGCGGGCCAGTAGAAAAATACGAAAGTGATGATGAGCTGCGGCGTCAGCAGCAGGTATGGGAGCAGCTTGTTATTGAAGGTGGCCGACTTTTCCATTCAGGACGTCACGGCTTTCCAGAGAAGCGGCGCGCTCTTTCGCGACGGAAAGAGCGCGCCGGGATTGGTTACTTCGCTGTTTTCTCGAAGGTCCGCAGCATGGCATTGCCGCGGGTCACGGCGGAATCGAGCGCATCCTTGGCGGTCTTTTGACCGGCGAGTGCGGCCTCCAGTTCCTCCGACCAGATGTCGCGCATCTGCACCATGTTGCCGAAGCGCAGTCCGCGCGAATTTTCCGTCGGCTCCTTGTTGGTGAGCTCCTTCAGCGGCGTCTGCAGCGTCGGGTTCTTTTCATAGAAGCCATCCGCCTTGGTCTTTTCATAGGCCGCTTTGGTGATCGGCAGATAGCCGGATTCCTGATGCAGCTTGGCCTGACGGTTGGTGTCGGACAGGAAGGTGAAGAACTTCGCGATGCCCTTGTACTCTTCGGGCTTCTTGCCGCCCATCACCCAGAGCGAAGCGCCGCCGATGATCGAGTTCTGCGGCGCGCCGGCAACGTCGGGATAATACGGCATCGGCGCTGAAGTGAATGCGAACTTGGCGGTGCCCTTGGCGGTTGCGTAGTAACCCGAGGACGTCAGGAAGATCGGACATTCGCCGGACCCGAAGCGGGCCTCGCCCGCGTTGGCGCGGCCGGAATAGTCGTAAGTCTTGTCTTTCTGCAGGTCGATCAGGTTCTGCAGATGCTTGATATGCAGCGGCGAGTTGAATTTCAGCACGGTGTCGAAGCCGTCGAGGCCGTTTGCCTTGGTGCCGATCGCGACGTTGTGCCATGCCGAAAACTGTTCGATGTGTGCCCAAGAGGCCCATGCGTTCGAAAAACCGCAAGTCGTAAATCCGGCCGCCTTCAGTTTCTTGGCGTCCTCGAACACTTGCGGCCAGGTCTTTGGAATTTCCGCGATGTTCGCCTTTTTCAGCGCGTCGAGATTGATCCACATCACCATCGATGAGGAGTTGAAGGGAAACGACAGCATCTCGCCCTTCGCGGTCGAGTAGTAACCGGTGATCGCCGGCAGATAGGCCTTGGGATCGAACGGCTCGTTGGCGTCCTTCATCAACTGATAGACCGGCTTGATCGCGCCCTTGGCGCTCATCATCGTCGCGGTGCCGACCTCGAACACCTGAATGATGTGCGGCGCGTTACCGGCGCGGAACGCCGCGATTCCCGCGTTCATGGTGTCGGCATAGCCGCCCTTGAAGGACGGGACCACCTTGTAGTCGCTCTGGGAGGCGTTGAAGTCCGCCGCGAGCTTGTTGACGATATCGTTGTTGCCGCCGGTCATAGCGTGCCACCACTGAAGTTCGGTGACGGCTTGCGCCGGAGTTGCAAAAGAAAGAATGGCTGAAGCAGCCATGCCCAAGACAGCGTGAAAGCCCATCCGGCGAATTGTCATCGATATTCTCTCCCTGAAGCCGTCATCATCGTTGCGCGGTAACAGCGCCGGATGACGTGCTGGTGACGCGGGATGGTAAGCGGGGAGGGTCGGCTGTGGGAAGCCCTAAAAGCGTTGAACTTTCGGCGCGGCGCGATCGGCCAAGAGGATAGTTCTGCGTTGCACTGCGCCAGCACCAAACGATAACAGCGCAGGGATAATCCTGCGCTGTTATCGTTCTGGAGTTGGTCGGCCCGCGATTGTTGCGGGATTGCCCGGCTTCAGCGCTTCCGTTCAGCGGCCACAGTGCCTGCAGCGTGCAGATCGGCGATCTCTTTCGCCGAGTAGCCGAACTCCGCCAGAATGGCATCGGAATGTTCGCTGAACTTCGGCGGCACGTGACGCAGGCTGGCCTTGGTCCGGTCGAAGCGGATCGGCGAGGCGACGCCCTTGTACCAGTCCTTTTCGATAATATCGCCGCGTTGCCTGGTGTGCTCGTTGGCCAGCGCCTTGTCGACGGACTGAACCGGACCCGCCGGCAGGCCCGCCGCCAGCAGACGGCGGCACAGTGGCTCGCTGTCATGGTCCTTGAGAATGTCGACGATCACGGCGCTCAACTCTTCGCGGTGGGCGATGCGATCGCGGTTCCGCGCAAAACGAGGATCGGTGCCGAGTTCGGGCCTGCCGAGTTCCTTCATCAGCTTCCGAAACGTGCCGTCGTTGCCGACCCCCATGAACACGTTGCCGTCGCGCGCGGGGAACACCGCGTAGGGCACGAGATTCGGATGCTCGTTGCCGGTGAGCGCCGGTGGCTTGCCGTGCATGAAATAATTGGCCGTGTGCGGGTGCATGATCGCAAGGCCGGTCTCGTAGAGCGTCGTTTCCAGGAACTGGCCCTTGCCGGATTTGGCGCGCTCGGCCAGAGCCATCAGGATGCCGACCGCAGCGTACAATCCCGTCGACATGTCGACGAGTGCCACGCCGATTCGCGTCGGGCCGCTCTCCTGCGATCCGGTCGACGCCATCAGGCCGACCATCGACTGAATGATCGCGTCGTAGCCGGGGTGACCGCCGTGCGGTCCGTCCGCGCCGAATCCGGAAATGCGGCAGTGGATCAGTGCTGGAAATTTCGCACGCAGAAAATCGTTGCCGATGCCCCACTTGTCGAGCGTGCCGGGTTTGAAATTCTCGATCAGCACGTCTGCGGTCTCGAGCATTCTCATCAGCACAACGCGACCGCCTTCGGACGCGAGGTCCAGACCGATCGAGCGCTTGTTGCGATTGGTGCCGATGAAATAAGCCGCGTCATCGTCGTGGAACGGAGGACCCCAGTCGCGAGTTTCGTCGCCGGCCGGAGGTTCGACCTTCACGACATCGGCGCCATGATCGGCGAGGATTTGCGTGCAGTAGGGACCGCCGAGCACGCGCGTCAGATCGATGACGCGCAGTCCGGCCATCGCACCGGTCGCGGTTTGAGTTGTCATGGGGTCAACCTTCAGTCAGCGAAAAATGTGAAGACGTTGCCGCGGAGTGCAGCCTGCCGTCACATTGAAAGAATTCCGGCAGTGTCGTCAATATCGCGTCTGAGTGGCCTCCATGCATGTACGCATGCTGCGCTGCCGCTATGTTCAGTGAGCGAACGCAGTTGGCAGAAAACACAATGGATTGTTTCGTCGAGAGAAGGTTGGTGGAGCCAGGCGGGATCGAACCGCCGACCTCTTGCATGCCATGCAAGCGCTCTCCCAGCTGAGCTATGGCCCCGAACACCTTGCCGCGCGGTGGGACTGCGCGGGTTTAACCTTGAGTCGGCGCGCGACCTGCGCGCCGAACCGAAAAATCATACTTGAGGACTTATCTCAAGTCTCTTCATCGCCCGACACATCACCGATGATGTCGGTCACGTCTTCGTCGTCTTCTTCGTCCTCAGCGATGAAGGTCGAATCATCATCGTCGTCATCGTTGAGGGTTTCATCGACTTCGATATCGTCCTCGGATTCCGGCAGCACGGCCTTGACCTTGCCGGTGTTCTCCTCGGCATCGGCCTCTTCCAGCGAGACCAATTCTTCCGACTCGGCGGGCTCAGGCGCTGCGTTGGCGGCATTTGCCGCGGCAGCGCGCGCTGCAGCGTCGGCACGCGTGCGCGGCGGCGGAATCGGCGCAATCGGCACTACTTCGCCGGTGTACGGCGAAATCACCGGCGTCTTGTTGAGGTCGTAGAACTTTTTGCCCGTGGTCGGGCAAATACGCTTGGTTCCGAGATCGGCTTTGGCCACGGTTTATAGTCCTGAGAATGTCTTGAAAAAGCGGTGCTTCACTTGGCTAGTTGCGCCGCCGCTGTCAATAGCGGTTTGGGGGTTAAATGACTGGGCCGTGACGTCTCGCCAACCCCGTGGTAGGAGCCGCCTGTATCAAGGGAAGTGCCATCTTGACCCATTCCGACCACCCAACCCCGCTGGAATCGCGGACCTCCGGCGCTTTGAGCGGCCGTGTCCGCGTGCCCGGCGACAAATCCATCTCCCATCGGGCCTTGATTCTGGGCGCGCTGGCGGTGGGAGAGACCCGGATTACGGGACTTTTGGAGGGCGAGGACGTTCTCAACACCGCCAAGGCCATGGCAGCCCTGGGCGCGCGGGTCGAGCGAACCGGTGAGGGGGCATGGTCGGTTCGTGGCGTCGGGGTCGGTGGCTTCAAGGCGCCGGATGCGCCACTCGATTTCGGCAACAGCGGCACCGGCTGCCGGCTTGCCATGGGGGCTGTGGCCGGATGTCCGATTGCGGCGACCTTCGATGGCGACGCGTCGCTGCGCGGCCGTCCGATGCGCCGGATTCTCGATCCGTTGGAATTGATGGGGACGCGCGTGACATCGAGCGCGGATGGCGGGCGGCTGCCGATGACGCTGCAAGGCGCGCGCGATCCGATTCCTGTCGTGTACCGCACGCCGGTGGCGTCGGCGCAGATCAAGTCGGCGGTGCTGCTGGCGGGATTGTCCGCGCCGGGCATCACCACGGTGATCGAAACCGAAGCCAGCCGTGACCACACCGAATTGATGCTGCATCATTTCGGCGCGCAGATCGTGACCACGCCGGAAGGCGCGCACGGCCGCAAGATAGCGCTCACCGGCCAGCCTGAATTGCGCGGCGCCAATGTGATCGTGCCCGCCGATCCGTCGTCGGCAGCATTTCCGATTGTTGCCGCGCTGATTGTGCCGGACTCCGATGTGACGCTGACCGACATCATGACAAACCCTTTGCGTACAGGGCTTTTCACGACGTTGCGTGAAATGGGCGCCTCCATCGAGGAAAGCCACCAGCGCAACGATGCCGGCGAACCGATGGCGCAATTCCGCGTGCGCGCCTCTCAGTTGAAAGGCGTCACTGTGCCGCCGGAACGTGCGCCATCAATGATTGATGAGTACCTCGTGCTTGCGGTTGCGGCTGCGTTCGCGGAAGGCACCACCACCATGCGCGGTTTGCAGGAGTTGCGCGTCAAGGAATCCGACCGGTTGGAAGCCACCGCCGCCATGCTGCGTGTCAACGGCGTGCAGGTCGAGATTTCCGGCGACGACATGATCGTGGTCGGCAAGGGTCATGTGCCGGGCGGCGGTCTCGTCGCCACTCACATGGATCATCGCATCGCGATGTCGGCGCTGGTGATGGGTGCCGCCTCCGACGCGCCGGTCAAGGTCGACGATACGGCTTTCATCGCGACAAGTTTCCCGGACTTCATTCCGATGATGCGCGGGCTCGGAGCGCACTTCTTATGATCATCGCCATCGACGGTCCCGCCGCATCCGGAAAAGGCACCCTCGGCAAACGGCTGGCCCATCATTACGGCTACCGCCATCTCGACACCGGCGTGATTTATCGCGCGGTCGCCCAGGCGCTGCTGGAAGTTGGGGCCGATCTGACCAACGAGACGCTCGCTGTTGCCGCGGCCATGGAACTCGACCCCGAAAAGTTCGGCAATCCGGTCCTGAAAACCCAAAAAGTGGGTGATGCGGCATCGGTGGTCTCGGCAATTCCCAAGGTGAGGGAAGCACTTATCAACTTTCAGCGGCAGTTTGCGGCGGACCCGCCGGGAGCAGTGCTCGATGGCCGCGACATTGGAACCGTGATCTGCCCGGATGCCGAGGTGAAGATTTTCGTGGTGGCGGACCCCCATGTCAGGGCTCGCCGCCGGACGCTGGAGGCGCTCGCCCGGGGCGAGCAGGCCGACGAGGCGGCCGTGCTGGCGGATATCCTCAAGCGCGACGAACGGGACCAGAACAGGGCCACAGCGCCTTTAAAAGCGGCCCCGGATGCATACTTGCTGGATAACTCTCAGTTGGATATAGAGAGCGGCGTCCGGGCTGCGATCGACATTGTCGAGGCCGTCCGAGCGGGCCGGTCGAGGGCTTAGTCCCCACCGTCATTGGAGGAATGCCCGCTCCCGGTCTTTGAGGTCGATCTTCGTCTCAGATCCGGACACTAGTGTGGTGGTTCGCAAGCCCGCACTATCATTTTCGGCGCGCCCTTTTGCGGACTTGCGAACCAAAACCACACTAGAATTTTTATTTTCCAGTGTCCTTTTGAATTCGAAGCCCGCCATCGAACGTGCCGCAAAATGAAGCGGGCTTCGAATTCAGGACACTGGTCACGCGCTTCCCGCGCGTAAATCCTCGTATCGTTCATGCAGGCACAAGCCGGCCCATTTTCGCAAAGCCTTCTTTGCGGAAGCGGTCGTCAAAGGTTGCGGACCTTTGGCACTGGATGCGCGATACGCCCCTTAACTTCACTGCCGGCATTCCGCATCTGGAGAACACATGGCTTCGACTGCTACTGCTTATAATCCTTCCCGCGACGATTTCGCCGCGATGCTCGATGAGTCCTTCGCAGGTGGCAACCTGCAGGAAAGCTCCGTCATCAAGGGCATTGTTGTTGCGATCGAGAAAGACATGGCCGTCATCGACGTCGGCCTGAAGACCGAGGGCCGCGTTGCCCTGCGTGAATTCAACGGCCCCGGCCGTGAGAGCGACCTCAAGGTCGGTGACGAAGTCGAGGTGTTCCTCGACCGGATCGAGAACGCACTCGGCGAAGCCGTGCTGTCGCGCGACAAGGCGCGCCGCGAGGAAAGCTGGGGCAAGCTCGAGAAGGCCTTCAACAACAACGAGAAGGTTCACGGCGTTATCTTCAATCAGGTCAAGGGTGGCTTCACCGTCGATTTGGACGGCGCTGTCGCCTTCCTGCCGCGCTCGCAGGTCGACATTCGTCCGATCCGTGACGTTGCACCGCTGATGAACAACTCGCAGCCGTTCCAGATTCTCAAGATGGATCGCCGCCGCGGCAACATCGTGGTGTCGCGCCGCACGGTTCTCGAAGAGACCCGCGCTGAACAGCGTCAGGAATTGGTGCAGAACCTTGAAGAAGGTCAGGTCATCGACGGCGTCGTCAAGAACATCACCGACTACGGTGCGTTCGTTGATCTCGGCGGCATCGACGGCCTGCTGCATGTCACCGACATCGCATGGCGCCGCGTCAATCACCCGACCGAAGTGTTGGCCATTGGCCAGACGGTGAAGGTGAAGATCATCAAGATCAATCACGAGACCCACCGCATTTCGCTCGGCATGAAGCAGTTGCTGGACGATCCATGGCAGGGCATCGAGGCGAAGTATCCGCTGAACTCGCGCTTCACCGGACGCGTCACCAACATCACCGACTACGGCG
>Ga0315336_1001924_pt1 | contig 35232 bp, 34 predicted proteins | sample ASW5metaG_FD_204512 | JGI IMG/M metagenome (GOLD analysis project Ga0315336, IMG submission 204512) | Ammonia-oxidizing marine archaeal communities from Monterey Bay, California, United States - ASW #5 | ecosystem: Environmental > Aquatic > Marine > Intertidal zone | place: USA: California... | reverse complement strand
AACAATTAAATATGTGATTGCGTATTCCATATGAGCCTCGATTTAATTTGTGGAGAGGTTATGCACTAAAAAATAAGTTCCCTATATACATAGTTCGAGATCTCGAACTATCTAGGTATATGGAAACCAAATCACCCCAGATCTACCTATTCCTATGAACAACGAATCAGACGATTTTATTGATGACTCAAAATATGCTTTGGATGCATGGATCAGAGAAGACTATAAAACAGCATATAAAGTGTTATTGCCGCTAGCAGAGCAGGAAGATGCTGGTGCGCAATTCTTAATCGGATTGATGTATTCCAGCGGATTGGGAGTTTCACAAGACATCAAAACAGCATTCAAGTGGTTTCGACTTGCTGCAGATCAAGGGGATCCTGATGCACAATATGTTTTGGGAGTTTCATATGATTGGGGAGAAACAGTGCCGAAAGGCTGCCTCGGAGAAGGAGTTCCAAAAGACTACAAAGAAGCATTCAAGTGGTATCGTCTTTCTGCAGAGCAGGGGTTTGCTGAAGCACAATACAATTTAGGAGTGCTGCATTATCATGGACGAGGAGTTCTGCAAGATCATGAAGAAGCAGCAAAGTGGTGGAAACTTGCTGCAGAACAAAAATTGGAAGTAGCACAATGGAACTTGGAAATGATGCATGGCAATAGCTTAAATTAACGAGTCTTTGCTTTAGCTAGGGGATATGTCTATACATAAAAGCCAAATCACCGCTCTCAAGATATAGTTTTGCTTCAGGTGTCCCGTTCAACTGGCCGTGAGAATATCTGCACTCATTACGAAAGATTACTGAATCCCTACTTATTGTGTTTTCTATTTTGGTATATATATTTAATTGTGAAGTAGGGATTTTGTAATACAAATCATTTATAATTATTGTTTTTAATGCTTGTGCCATAGGGGGGACTTTGTAAATATCAACAGAAGAATCGGTTGTTTTGCAGTAATAATAAGAGTAATTCTGTATCCTAAAGAATTCTAGTAGTTTCTTATTTGGTTTGCCAATATACTTTTTATACGCACTTATTATCTGTTTTCCAGCTTTTTCCGAGCATTGTTTTTTTGAACTTTTATATTTTGGGTCATTTTTCACCGCTTTGTTTATCCACTTAGAGAATACCTTTTCTCTAGTTTTTGAGGCAGTATTTTTTTTAAAATCAGCGTACGTACTCCTACTAAAGTTATCTATTACTGATTTAGAAGCTCCAACTTCAAGGATTAATTTATCTTTTTGTAGCGTGCCTTTAGATGTGTAACTAGAACCATTATGATTAAACGGAAATGGCCCCAATAAAATTAATGCATCACGAGTTTCCTCATACCATTTGTAAAGTTCTTTTTGAGAAAAATCCTCAAATACGTGAAGTCCTTTATCATAATTAGTAGAGTTTGAAATAATATTCAATAAATTATACAACCCCATATTTGTAAGGATGTCACTTTTCTCTTTAAGTGAAAAATTAACAGCATCAACAATTAAATCTACTGGAGCCTTTGTTAGATCGTCTCCTACCCACTCAATCTTTGGTTTTTGAGAGGTTATAATAGTAGTACTAAGAAGCTTTTTAGCTAATTTATGACCATTTTGAAGGACTGTCATTTCAGTTTTATTAAAACTTTGATGATTGTCGGCAATATCGCCTACTTTAATATTGCAATTCACAATTTTTTGATTACAGGTTTTCGTGAATAGCTGAGGATTAATTGATTGGGGCGTTTGGGTAGTTTGGTCTAAGAAAAAAGCGACACTAAGTTCTCGTAGATTTGTTAGTTTGTCAGCCATCTTTGTTGATCTCAAAAAATATCAAGGAAAGCGGAACATCTAGTGCCTTGGATAACTTACAGATATTTTCGATCGTTATATTTTTCTAGACCCTTTCTATTATGCCAATATAGGTGCTAATAGGTCCCGCTTTAAGTGAAAGTTCCTCTTGGAATAGGCCCCTATTAGAACATAACTAATTGATTATTTAACCAAATTTTTATGGGGTTAACATACTAAAGTTAGAAGCTCCCTTGACTCGTTAGTCAAAACACAATAAGTTATTTTCGCTACCAAGATGCTTTTTTTAACAAAGGGCTTTAAATAATGAAAAAACGCGTGTTATCCCTTTTTAGTGGGTGCGGAGGTATGGATTTAGGATTTGAGGGAAAATTTTGGGTGCCCACGCCTTGTATAAACAAAAAAACTCATTCTAGCTGGATTCAAGATGAAGCAAAGGGATTAACCTTACTTAAAGAAACCTCTTTTGAGACTGTTTTTGCCAATGACATACTTCCTTTCGCTAAATCGGCATGGGTTCCTTTTTTTAAGAAGCGTGGTAAAAGCGAATCAATATTTCATTTGGAAAGTATTGTTGATTTAGTTAAAAAATATAAATCTGGTGACTTTAAATTTCCTCATAAGATTGATGTGGTAACAGGTGGTTTCCCATGCCAGGACTTTAGTGTTGCTGGCAAAAGAAAAGGGCTTAACTCCCACAAAAATCATAATGGTCAACTTCATGAAAAAATGGATGAACCTACTAAAGAAAATAGAGGCATGCTTTATTCTTGGATGAGAGAGGTTGTGCAAATCACAAAACCGAAATTGTTTATTGCCGAGAATGTAAAAGGCCTTTTATCGATGGGAGACGTAAAAGAAATTATCGAGCATGATTTTAGAACGATAGATGAAGGATACCATGTATTACCTGCCAAAGTTCTTTTTGCTCCCGATTATGGAGTACCCCAGCGTAGAGAAAGAGTTTTTTTTATTGGCTTAAGTAAAAGACACATAAAAAAGAGAGCTTCTATGGCATATGAAAGTAATAATATAGACGAGGAACTCTCACCATATCCCTTGCCGACGCATTATAATTTTAGAGACTCTCAAATGGAGTTATTTGAAAATACTTTGATGCCGTACGTGACAACCGCTCAAGTTCTATATGACTTACCTGAGCCTAGTGACTGCACAAATGATTTAGCGCAAATAAATTACTCAAAAGCGAAATACGGTGGTCAATATCAGGGCTCAACAGAAATAGATTTAAATTGGGTTGGACCAACTATTCGAGCAGAGCATCATGGAAATATAGAATATCGCAGATTATCTCTTGAGCATGGGGGCAAGCATCTGAAAGAGTTAGAATCTGGATTAATTGAGAGAAGACTTACAATAAGAGAGTGCGCTAGAATTCAAACTTTTCCTGATGACTATGAATTTGTAAGACAATTCCATAAAAAAGATCCCTATAATTTAAGTGGATCAAGTGCGTATAAGGTTATTGGGAACGCTGTGCCTCCATTGCTTGCCTATAATATTGCTAAAAGACTTGAAGAAATTTGGGATTATATTTTTAAAGCTAATGCGAGATAAGCAGACCACATATAAAATAATGTCCTCTATTAAATCCAAGGACACTCAGCCAGAGCAAATATTAGGAAGGCATATGTGGAAACTTGGCTTACGTTATAGAAAGCATTATAAAATTCTTGGAAAACCAGACTTTGCATTTATCAAGTATAAGATAGTGGTTTTTTGCGATGGGGATTTTTGGCATGGAAATAATTGGAAAATAAGAGGAATGAGAAGCAGGGAGGAGGAGTTAAGTAAATATTCTACCTTTTGGAGAGAAAAGATTTTAAAAAATATTAAGCGGGACAAAGATGTTAACGTAAGTTTAAGAAAAAAAGGTTGGAAAGTAATACGGTTTTGGGAGAGCGACATCAGAAGTTGCCCTGAAAAGTGCGCCCAAAAAGTTTTAAAGAAAGCACAAACTACTTGGGAATAATGAAATTCAAACTCACATTTATTCATGAGCAACTTTCTTGAGAAAACTAAAAAAGGATGCCCAAAATGTGGGTCAGGTAAAATAATTCCCATTGTTTATGGAGATATAGATGGATCACCGGAGGCCATGAAACAAATTGAAGACGGAGAAATTGAAACTGGTGGTTGTTGCGTCGATGACAATTCTCCTAAATGGAAGTGTCGAGACTGCGAGGAAAGATTTTTGAAAATCAATTGGAGCTGAATCAGGTTTTGTATAATTTTTAACTACGGTTACTTGATTTTTTGCATTATGAATCTTATATATAATGTAGAGAGGAGGTGATTAGATGAAGAACAAAAAACCCTCCAATACTGTCTCAAAACCGACCCCCAAACAACTTCCAACATTGAGCGATCTCGATAGGATATTAAGAGGAGTGGACTTATGGGAAGTGGACAAACCACCAGAAGTAGTAGCAAAAGGCAGGAGGGAACGTCGCCCCTGGTTATATTACAAGGCATGGCGAGATAAGCATTCAAGAAACCTTGAATAAATATTTTTTTGTATTATAATGATCATAGTAACGCCGATTTGAATCAGCTTGCGGGCGTTTAATAAATACAGCTAAAACGAGAACACGTTCCCGTCTTAGCAAAAGCTGAGTCGGGTTTTTTTATGCCCAAATTTACCGCCGATTTAACCAACAACTTGCGGGGCGGAATACAAGTACTGCTAAAGCGTTGCAACCGCCAACTCCCTAGGTTGTTACGTTATTAATCTGGGAGTTGGAGAAAATCTCATGTTGTCTGATAAGAATCCTCCCTTTGAAATCAAATCTTCACCGGGTAAAGCTCAATTACCCCTTATTTGCCATATTCCACATAGTTCAACAATAGTTCCAAATCATGTCAGGAATACCTTTTTAATTTCTAATAGTGACCTTGATAAGGAAATACTGGCCATGACCGACCATTTCACGGACGAACTTTTTGATGAGGTAAAGGAGTTGGGGGGATTAATGTTCGTAAATCGAGTTAGTAGACTGGTTTTTGATCCGGAACGTTTTTTAAACGATTCTGATGAACCAATGTCTGCCTATGGAATGGGTGCGGTCTACCTTAAAACTAAAGATGAATTATTTTTGAGGGATGTAAATGAATATACAAAAGAACGGGAAAAAATAATTGAGGAATTCTTTAATCCATATTTGCTTAAAATAGAAACAGAAATTGAGGGCCTTCTTAGGAAATTTGGGAAATGTTTTATTGTTGACGGACACTCTTTCCCATTAATTCCGTCTCCTTACGAGAATGCTAATTTGATAAGACCAGATATTTGTCTTGGTTATGATTCATATCATGGTCCAAAAGAGATACTTGATGGTTTGACAGATATTATAAAAGGACAAGGTTTTAGCGTCTCTCACAATACCCCCTTTTCAGGGTCATATGTTCCTGGGAAATTTTATAGAAAAAATCTCAAAGTAAAATCCCTGATGATTGAAATCAACCGTGGGACCTATATGGATGAAAATATGGGTACCAAAGGACTAAGATTTGAAAAAATGAAAAGAGTAACTTCAAAAATACTTAATGAAATTATTCAATACCTTTGAGAAATATTTTACGAATATAAAACTTTACCGCCGATTTAACCAACAACTTGCGGGGCGGAATACAAGTACTGCTAAAGCGTGACAGGCTCCACTCCCGAACCTGCCTCGTAAATATCATTCGGGAGATATAAAGGAGCTAAAAAATGAAAGACCTTCAAAGAGAATTCCAGCAAGATCAAAACTTATTAATCTGTCACCCTGAATGCCCAATTTATACTCCTGATCTTATAAGGCAGTGGGGCAATGACCTGGATTTGTATCCTGATTATTATGAAAAATTGGTAAACGGGTTTTTAGGTTTGATACCAAGCTATTGTGAAGATGAAGAGGGTAATTTACCGGGAACCCCGGAGTTCTGGCAAAGAAACCTTTTGTCTTACTCGTTTTACTTTGGGCTTGGACTTACCATCCTCGATAGAGAGCTTGCGCAAAAACTCATTTATGGTTTAACGGAAGGGCCAAGTAAGTTTGTCTTATTCTTTCTTAATGAGACAAAAGACTATGACTCTTTAAATAGGGTTGAGCAATGGAATTTCGCGGTAAACGTTTTGACCTACCTTACCGACAAGGCATCTCCTGAAACAACAGGTCCTGGTGCTGATGCAGGATTGTTAAGATCGAGAGCCGCTATAGCAGGATTTACACCTGCAATTAGGCTAGGACTCAATGATCCTGAGTTCGCAGAAGTCTTGTTCGAGGGAGCTGTTGATGAGAAAGAAAAATGTGATGATGAAGAATTAATCGACAGGATCGATTGGATCAAGTGGTTCGTCATTAACTCGTATGTAAAACAGTTTGCAAGTTCAAATAATTAATTGAAAAACTCCTCTCAGTCTTAATGTTCCAAGAAAGGGAGGAGTTTTTTTTCGAGACAGGTTGGCAACCAGATCAAGAGGTATTTGATACCCAGTAATTACTTCTTTAACTCTCGTTAAAACCAAACATCAATTCAGAAAAAAAATAATAAAATCATAAATATTTAGTTGTTTTTCGATTTAAAATAACATATATTTATTATTATTGTAATAATAAGGACATATATTTCTATGAATTTTTTGGATAAGCTAAAAAATGCGCGTGAAAATAATGAGTTAACCCAAGTTCAATTGAGCGAAAAGCTAAAGCTATTGGGAAGAAAAGTATCTGCCCAGCAGATCAGCAGCTGGGAGCGCGGCGACTATTCCCCGTCCCATAAAAACCTCCTCTCGATATGTGAAGTTTTTTCACTGGATATGAATTACTTCACCGAAAAAACGGGGCATGGGGGAATCCCTCCATTCCCTCATTGTGAGACCGATCTGCCGAACGAGTTTTCATTGGTGGATAAAAGGAAAGGTGCAATAAGTGCCGGACCGGGTCTTCGCCCCGACAATGATGTGGATTTTCGTTTGGCATTCAGGAATGACTGGCTTGAGCAGTTTGGAGGAGTAAAACAATTGTTCGTCATAAAGGTTGAGGGCGACAGCATGGAACCCTCACTCCTGGAAGGTGACACCGTGCTCATCAACAAGAATGTAAATTCAATTGGAGCGGGCGGCGGGATTTTCGCAATCAACTGGAATGAAATGACCCTGGTGAAACGTCTTCAAATAAATCCGCAGACAGGTGAAATAACAATCAAAAGCGATAATCCTAATTATGACTCGATCGTGGTCAAGCCTAACGAAATTCAAATTGAGGGGAAGGTTATCTGGTATGGAAGGGAGCTCTGAGATGAAAGAAAACAATAAAACATTTTCATTTATTCCCGAACATGACGGGGCGAAGGGAGAATGGATGGCAGAGATGGAAAAAAAATTAGAGTCGCAAAGCGAGATCGACATCCGCGATTATTTTGCATGCAGAGCAATGAACGGTTTCTTAAGCAAATGTCACCCCGATCAATTAATCAACAAGTACGAAATTGCCAAAGACGCGTATGATTTGGCCGATGCGATGCTAAAGGAAAGAGACCGATGAAGCCAGCTTGTTGCTATAACCATGTTTCCGTTCACGGTGCGCCGGAACACATAAGTGAGTTGGTCTCGCATGTTGCAGGTCCAATGGATTTCGAATTCGATCACTTTTTAAACGGGCAACCTATGCTAGGCCAGCTCTTTAGCTTCGCAAAAATAATTCCTTATAACGGTAAGTTGTCCGCGGATGCGAATCGTAATAAATGGTCATCCCAATCTGATGCCTTAGAAGTACGGTTAGATTATTATCACGGCAATTACGCCATTTACCAATTTGAAACTTACTGGACACCGCCATTCAAAGTTGCTTATGCGCTTAAAACTCAATTCGTGGACCTTTACATAAGTTGGTTTTTTTTTGAACCTCAAGCTGAATTATCTGGTTTTGTAAAATCTCAAACCAAAATAAAAGGGGTTCTTCTATGAAGGAAATTTTGCTAGGCCACATCAGTACAAATAGTGGGCGAATTTGGTGCGTCGACCCTCGAATCGTCGTTTGTGACCCTAACAATATTCAAAATACATCGCTACTACTCAACACCGAAGGAGCTCTTGGAACGTTTCCGGTTTACCACATAAAAGATAATGAGGAAGGTGGGTCGCAAATAGTTATTGAATTAACACCAAATGATTCATGAAAAAGAGATAACAAAAAACATGGATAATAATAAAATTATTGCAGATTTAGAAAGCTCTGAAAATTTTAGGATTTTATGTAAATTAGAAAAACCGGATTTTTATAATAGGGATGATGGCGTAGAAAAACTGCAAGGCTGTCTAATCGATTTCGAAACCACCGGATTGAATCCCGAAATTGATAAAATTATTGAGACGGCGATTATCCGATTTGAATTTAGTAAAGACGGAAGAATTTTTAAGGTTAATAATGCCTACTCTGGTTTGGAAGATCCAGGGCGTCCCCTTTCGCCGAAAATTATTGCATTAACTGGTCTAAACGATCAAACGCTTGCGGGTGAGTTTTTTGATACTCAATCAATTAATAAGATCATAGCTCCTATTGACATAATAATTAGCCATAATGCAAATTTTGATCGAAAGTTTGCAGAAAAAAGATTTCCTGCTTTTGAAAAGAAATCATGGGGTTGTTCTGCCAGCCAAGTGAATTGGGAAAATGAAGGAATAGCCAGCAGCAAGTTGGAATATTTAGCCTATAAGTTTGGTTTTTTCTTTGATGGTCATCGAGCAGAGATAGATGCCTATGCCACCCTGCACATTCTTAGCAAGACTCTTCCAAGTTCGGGAGATTCGGTTTTAGGTGTCTTGCTTCAAAATGCAACGCAGGATTCATATCGAGTTTGGGCTGTTGGAAGCGACTATGGAAAAAAGGATACGTTAAAAAGCCGTGGCTATAAGTTTTTTTGGGAGAAGAAAATTTGGTATATAGAAATTGATAAAGAAAATTTAGAGTCTGAACTCGAGTACTTGAAGCGAGAAATATATAAAAGAGAAATAAATTTACCGATAGACACCGTCACAGCTCGTGATAGATTTTCTGCGCGACTCTAAGTTTAATCCTCATTACACGCCCATGAACTTAGGAAAGTTAAATAAAACAGTACTTCTGATTGACACAGATTATTTAAATCAGAAAATAAAAGAGAATATTGAGTTCTATAGGGATTTATATCCAGACAAAGAGCTTAATACTCTTAATCTATATCAATTAATTTACAACTTTATAGTAAATGGACGAGTAGAGAGTGATGAGAGAAATATAGACGTTTTATTTGCATATAGGCTCAGCAATTCATTTTTATACTCTACTAATCCAGGCGATGTATGGAACTTTGTAAATACTGAAAATTTAAATATTGAAGAATTTAACGTAACTATTAGATCATTCTTTGCTGATGAAGATGAGTCTTGTAGCAAGCATTTTACAATCATATTCAAGATGCTTCATCGGAATAATTCTGTTGACAGAGTGATAATGGTTGCTGACAGTAAAGATTTGAATAATGCATTTCAATTCTCACCTGAGCTACTAGAAAAAAACCTTTTTTTATTCAGAGATGACCATAATACAAATATTGACTTTTCAATTAATTTTGTAAATATTGCTTATATGATTGCTCAATCTTTAGGATTAGATCGAGGGGAATGGTAGAACTTTAATGCCTTTAATCTCATGACAACCTCCTTAATTCCCTTTTCAATGTTGGCTGTACTGATTTATTATTTCATCGGTGTATTCAATCTTTGCAAACGATAAAGCCTCTTCTTTAGAAACAGACTTTTCAAATTGCTCCCAACCGCCTCCATATAAATATGTATCTTCTCTGATTGATAAAGCTCCCCATCTCTCCATTTTTAAATCTGCCCTTAATTCTGCTATAGCCATCCAAAGTAAAGGTGGACCATCAAATTGAGGGGGAATTGCACCATTATCGTTATAGAAAACATGGGCAAGTTCATGGGCAACGGTCTGAATAAAGTCATTCTTGTCTTTTAATTCACCATTTATGGTAATAAACCAAGGACTCCTATCACGAAGAAAATGCAATTGCTGTGCTTTGCTATTTCTTGATGGAATTACAACAAGCCAATCAATATCCAATAATTCCTGGTAATTCTCTAAAGTCGCCAAGAAACCAGAAACCCACTCTTTAGCTTGATCTTGGCAGTCTAAATCCCCGCCTATTATTCTTCCATCCATCTGTTCATATATATCCTCAAAGATTCCGTTACTGTTCATTTTCTAATCCAAAGGAATAATGGGGTAGTAATAGCCTTATTGTATAACAGGGCGGGATGTAATGGGAAGATGGGTGTAAATAGGCTTACTGCATTTTGCTTTTATTTAGTAAACATTCTGGTAAACATAATAAAAAATGGGCTACGGCCCAAACCGTAACCCATTGATTTAATTATTCGGTGCATCGGGGTCAAACCGAGGACCTAAAGTTACCTTTACATGGATTTATTTTTGCTACGATAATGCGGAACTACCGATTTACTACTACTATGTAGGTTAGTTGGTAGAGGTTACCGAGAATAAAGGTGCAGACATAAGGATCAGCATTAGAAATACTTGAATCAATCGTTTCATATTTTCAGTCTAACTTGAAGTAAATAGCCTGCCCTGTTGGCAGAGGTAAAAGAGTACCTTTTTTGGTTTTAAAAAATTTGTCTATAGTTTTTCTAGTATCTTCATAACCACGCCACCCATAATCATCAAATAAAATAACCCCTCCTTTTAGCATCTTGTCATGAAAGTAATTTAATACTGATAAAGTAGGTTTTGCACTATTTAAATCAATATGCATCCAAACTAAACTATTAGGATTTTCAGCATATTCTAATTCATCGGTTATATATCCTTTGTTGTATACTACGACATCTTCATATTTTCTTAAATTTGATTTAGTGTTCTCTAAATCTGAATTGGTGTAATTCTCACGTCCCAGCCAAGTCAGTTTTTTTTCCTTAATTTCTTGCTCTGATAAATATTCATCTTTTAATGTCCCCCATGAATCATAAAGATAAAACTTGTGATTACTTATCTTTTCAGCGATAGAAGATGTTATTGCAAAATATGTTGAAAGGCCATCACAAACACCGCACTCAACAAAATTTTTTTGAGCTGAATCAGTGTTATTGATAGCAAAATTAACAGACCAAAAAATATTGTAATGTCGCCACTTTAAACTATAAAGAAGGTAATCAATATCTTTTATAAAGGATCCATGACGTAACCCCGCGATACCTGAGGAAAAATAAGTGCTGATAAATTTTTTTGAATTAATTAATTCTAATAATTCGCTATTTTGTATATTAAAAGTTTGAGAAACTTTATTTTCTCTTGTCCAAGGAGGGGAGTGAGGTGTATACATATCCCATCCAAAAAACCCTACTCCCACCTCGGTAGGGAATAACTTCGCAATTTGAAAAATATTTTTTCCTACTCGAGCAATCATTAATAATATTTTTCCAAAAGGTAAGCATTCACTTAGTTTTATTTTTAAACTTTTCGGGGTGGGGGTTGCCATTATTTGCCTAGAATTAAGGTTCAAAAATTTTTCAGTGGGTTATGACCAGACCCCACTATTTATACCAAACTTAGGATTCAGTTTTATAGTTCATAATTGTGTTTGGAATCTGTATCGTTTCCGGTGCCGGGGATCGATACCCCAAGCTCGTTTGCGACCCTATGGTATTGTAGTGTACCTGCTTTGGGAGCAGGGGTCGGAGGTTCAAATTCTCTCGCCCCGACCATTTAAAACAATGGGTTACTGTTGATGCCGTAACCCATTTTTTGTTTAGGGTGGCAAATGAAGGGCAAATCGGATTAAATCTTCCCTCTGTCTGTAATAGAATAGTAATGACTAAATACCTAGCTATAGCATTCTTGATTACCGGCTTAGTTTAACCTGTGAATATTTTAACCTACATATACGAGGGGGGGAACATGTATAAAAGAACAAAATACTTTTTTCTTTCCAATGTAATTGCAACTAGTCTGGTGATGGTAATCTTTTTACTCTTCTCTAACACGACGTATGCAGAATCCATTTTCGAATACCTAACACCGACTTCCGATAGCAGTCCTGCAGGATTAGATTTTGATTCAAAAGGCAATCTTTGGTTTGTAGAAATCAATGGAAATAAAATTGGACAATTGACTCCAGGAGAGGTGAAACCGGGGATGTCAAAAGGAATAGTTGAATACGAACTTCCTCGTCCAAATTCCAAGCCTCAATATCTCATGGTTTCTCGTGACGATACTGTTTGGTTTAGCGAAATAGGTAGTAACCGTATTGGACAGTTAAACCCAATTTCAAAAAAAATAAGAGAATACGATATTCCTACTCCTAATAGTGAACCGCATAATTTATTTGAGTCGGAAGACGGTATGATTTGGTTTACAGAGTTCGAAGCTAACAAAATTGGCAGGCTTGATCCAAAAACGGGTGAAATCCGAGAATTTCCTGTTAATGAAGGGAACCCTCATGATTTAGTAGTTGACGATGAATACGTCTGGTACACGCAGGGGGGTAAATTCTGGGCCAGAGTTTTTTTAAATAAGGTAGGGTTTCTGGAATTAAAATCTGGCCAAGTTGGGGAAATTTTGATTCCTCCAAAAAAATCGGTCCCGCATGGAATGTTTCTTGCTGCAGACAACACCATTTGGTTTACGCAGTTTTTTGCGAACAAAATTTCTTGGCTCGATTTTTCGGAGGAGTTTCCGCCAAAGGTTGTTAATTATTTGGTTCCAGGTAAAAGAACAGGAGTTCATGATCTGGTTGTGGATTATAACAAACGGTTGGTTTGGTTTGTGGCAAACCACAAAGATAGCATCGGCAGATTAGATTTGACTAAGGCTGAGCCGGGAACTTCTAAGGGAATCCAACTGTTCTCATTGCCAACCAAAGGTGCGCATCCAAGCAACCTAGTGTTGGACAAGGAAGGTAACGTCTGGTTTACTGAAATGGGTATGTATTTTAGACAAAAGTATCAAAGTAAAATTGGTGTATTAGTTCCTTAGAATGTTTTATTTAAATACAAAAAAGGCGGCTTATACTTTTCATGGACTTTAGCATACATAGCATCAAACTTTATTGACTTATCCTGATAAAAGTTATTATGCAATACTAATAAGACCCGTCCTCATAACCATGTTGCTCATAGTTCCAGCAGCCCAATCGCTTGCCGGTCAAGATTTAATCTCTCACGCTTCCCGTGATCCACATGGCTGGCAGAATTTTAAATGGGGCATGTCAAAAGAAGCTACAGTGAAGCTTGGCGCGAGATTATTTAAGGATGAAAACGGGATTAATAGATTTGGTCTGCCTAAATTAGAGCTCCTGTCCGGAAAATCTTTTTGGATGGATCTCAAGTTTTATTTTACTGACACGCAACTGGTTTATATCGAGCTTAACAGGCTCACTACTGACACCTGCCCGCAAAAAGAATTTGATACTCTTCTAAAACAACTACAAAGACAATTTGGAACCGAGAAAGAGTCTAAACACCTTGAATATCCCAACTCCAAGCTTTCCAGCCGCGTGTGGGCGGTAGGGACTACAAAAACCAAACTGATCCGCCTTTGCTCCAAAGAAAGAAAAGCTATGCTCGTTCCTGTCCATTCAGTGAGTGTTATCTATGAAAGGAGAAACGAAGTAGAGCCTTGGAATCAGTAGGTATACGAAATTTTATTCTCAGACAAACCCCTACACATATAAATATCATCCAACTCGCAATCGAATAAGCGAAAAAAAACACTGCGCCAAATTTGCGCCAATCTGATAGGCGCTTCTTGGCATTTAGTGACACCACACGTTCTGTTTTTTTCTGTACAACCTTCTCTTACTATTGAAAGTCGCAAAGTAGAAAAATGTTTTATTTTAGTATTTCAACAGGAGGAATAATCATATTTTCCAAAAACTCTTCTCTGTCTAGAAAAGGAAAGAGGTCTTCTATAGGTTTAGAAATTATAGATCCATCGGGCTTTTTCAGTGAAGATACTCTGGGAATCAATGGTTGATTTTCTCTCATTATAACTTCACATACAATGGGTCCAGAAGTATTTAGAATCCAATCTATTTTAGCTTTCAATTCTTCAGTTTTTGCAATTCGTATGCTGGGAAGACCATATGCAGTAGCAACCTTTACAATATCAGGGCAAGTAAGCCCCGAACTTTTTTCGGAACCGACAAACCGACCGAAATGGTTCTGCTGTGTGGATTGGATCGTCAAGTAGCCATTATTATTTAAAACAAAAAGTTTGATTGGTAGGTTGTGATGAACAAGGGTTTGTAATTCCTGAATATTCATTTGCAACCCTCCATCACCACTAATGCAAATTGTGTCTTTTCGATTATTACCGATACAGGCGCCAATAGCCCCAGGCAAACCAAAACCCATTGATGCATGCCCACTGGATGTAGAAAGCCTTTGCCCTAGTTTCGTTTTAAACGTCTGCATGGTACAAGTGAAGCTGGTCCCCATATCTGTAACAATCACGGCTTTGTCATCCAGCTTCTGGGATAGGACATGAACGAAGTAAAATGAATTTACAGCATCCTTACAGTCTTTATATTCCGGCAGGACAACAGGGTACTTCACCCTCCAATCCTGACACCTTTTAAGCCATTTACTAATTTTAAAAGATTTTACTTGCGTGAGTTGAGTCAACAGCTCAAGCATAAATTCTCTGGCATCGGCCTGAATCGGGAGATCTGGTTTCAAGGAAGGTTTTTTTAGTTCAGCTGAATCAATATCAACAATTATTTTCTTCGCCGCTCTGGCAAACAGGGGAAAATTATAACCCACCTGTGGCACAGACAATCTGGACCCGACACTCAATACCAAGTCGGAATTTTGCACCGTAAAATTTCCGGCCCGATCTCCAAAGATTCCACTTCGCCCTATAGAAAATTCGTGAGAGCTGGGAATCAGATCGCTGGTAGTCCAGGAAGAGATGACAGGTATCCCTAATTTTTCAACCAACTGCAAAAACTCTTTCTCCCCTTTTGCTAGGCGGATTCCATAACCACTTATCAGGACAGGTCGCTCGGCGTTTCTCAGCAGTTTGATGCAATTACTGACTTGCTTTTTCAACAAATCGTTTTCAGGTATTTTTCGTTCTTCAGGTTCAAATGAGGGACATTCATCGGGTACAATCTGTTTACTTTGAATGTCCAGCGGTATATCCAACCAGACGGGGCCAGGCCTACCTGAAGTCGCGAGATAAATGGCTTTTTGTAAATGGTACTTGACCTGACTTGGGTCTTTAATAGTTACGGAATATTTAGTGACGCTTTTGACCATGCTGACAATGTCTGACTCCTGAATGCCAAATTGTCGAAGCCCGGTACCCTCAATGAGGCTATTAGATGTTACTTGACCTGAGAGAAATATAACGGGTATTGAATCAACCCAAGCCCCACAAACACCCGTCAAAGCATTGGTCCCTCCAGGCCCGGAGGTGACCAAGACGGCCCCGGGTTTCCCTGTGATACGGGCGTTCCCTTCTGCCGCCATGGCTGCAGCCTGCTCATGATGAGTACTGACATGATTCATGCTTTTATTGGTTCCCAGGGAATCCAACAAATGCATGGCAGCCCCTCCGGAGACAGTGAACACATCCTTAATGCCTAATGCAGATAATTCTGAAAAAATATAATCTGAAACTTTCATGGTCGCGGATGTTTTATGAATGGTTAATATAGTATAGTTATCTAAATCTTCTTTTTCGGTGTTTTTAATAAATTCTTCGAATGTCGCAAGCCCTCCAGTTTGGAGGTAGGGGTTGGCTGAGATTTTTCCAGCTCCCTGCCCTATTACAGACACCAGCGCATCTTGAGGCAGAGGGGCCACTTTAAGGTTGCTGGCTCGGGCAAGTGAAAATACACAATCATTAAAACTTTTGTTTATGATTTCTCCGAATTCTGGTTCTTGAAATTTGATGCAGTTTGAAGGATTAAAGACCATATTTTCTATTCCCTCATATGCCTTTCCGGAACGCCCATATTCATCTTTCATACGTATGAGATCAGCTTTGTTTGGCGGTGACTCGATCTCCATTATCCAGATTCCGTTCTCGGACTGAGGGTCTAGGGGTAATTCGCTTGAGGCTTCTGTCAAATGAAAAACTCCCTCATCAATGATAATACCTTCCATAGGGTTTAATTTTTCCGCCCCCTCCAAGTGAGAACATGTGGCACTTCCAGCAAGCAGAATTAACGAGGTTCTTTTTTGTGGGTGGCTGTGCATCGATGTTTTACGCTTTCGGACTATATGCAACATCCAGATTGCAACAAACTCGTTTTCAAAGACCAGGTATTCGTAGCCCCAGGGTTTCTTGACGATAACCCTTGAATAGTCAAAAGGGTCCTGCTTTGCACGTATTTCGGACTCAAGCTTAGTTTCTCTGTTGTCAGAGATCAGCTTCTCATCGGACGCTTTAATTTTAAAACTTTTGATCATTCAGGAAATCCGTATCAATTTTTCACATTAAATTCAATAGGCTCTGATGTTTTTATCAATGTGCTCAAAAAACTCATCAAATAATTCTAACAGAAGAGGGACCATGGGAAAATCTTTTCCAAGCTTTTGAGAATATAGATTTTTAGATAATATTTCTTCAATGGTAAACATTCCCATATCCGTTCCTTCCATTAAATTTAGCTCAGCAAGTGAAACACTTATACTAGAATAAAACATATGAATATTTAGCTTTTGCTGATCTTTATTAACCTCACGAAAGAAATTAAACGTCTCAGGCGAGTACCCAATTTCCTCAGTTAATTCACGACTAAGCGCAACTATTGGAGACTCTCCTTCTTCTATAGCTCCTCCAAAGGCGCCCCAGTGTCCTGGAAAAATTATTGAGGACTTAAAATCCCTCAATTGTAAAAGGTATGAATTGAAGTCGTTGTGGAGGAAAACTATAACTACTTTCTTATATAAGCTTTTATCCATTTACCTGAATAGCCTTTGCTGATTTATTTTTGTCTAAGTGTCATTAAGTAAGAAAAGAATCCACTAACCTCTCACCAAATGCAAAGATTTTGCCGATGAAAAAAAATAGTCCCCCGTATAACCTGTTTCCTTGAACACTTCCAGCCATTCATCTTCATGTAGTACTGTTGTTCCAAGTAAAGTCCATTCAAGGAATAATTCTTTTTCCTCTTTAGTGCTATAAGCACCCAGCGTGACATAACTTCTCCCCTTACCAACCCTTTGAATTTCACGTAGAGAGTTAAGAACCCCTCTAAAGTTCAACATGTAAATAGAAGCAAATGCCATTACAAAATCAAAGCTATTGTCATTGAAAGGAAGCTTATCATAAGGACATAATATTAACTCCTCTTTAACGGATTCTATGGCTTGGTCAATAGGGTAAGCATGGTCTTCTACGCCTTTTATCTGTATTTTTGGCAGAGCCTGTTTCAGATCGTGCAGAAAAAAACCTTTCTTGCAACCCAGATCTAGAACAGATGAATTATGATTCAATTCATACTCTTTGATAATGCTCGGCATAATGGTTGCCCAACGCCCATCGTAGTGAAATCCTCCATATCCGTTTTCCCTCTGCCCATCATAATATTCTTGTCCGAGCCCCCAAGCCAAAATTTTGTTCGTTATGGTTCTTGAACCTTCCTTTAATATGCGAGGAGCTTTAGAGTGGGGATAACCAATGTCATATTCTTTCATTCTATTTCTGCAGCCCCTATTGTGAGAAAATTTAAACTGGTTTGGGTCAGACTGTTTCGAGGATTGAGAATACGATTGAACACTCTCCCTGACTTTCCAACATTATATTCAACTTTTGCGCTTACTGATCAAAGTTGAAAGGCTGGGAGTTTAAGTTCAAAAGGTCTTAAACAGGACTGGAATTAAACAAATTCCATGTGGTTTTGGTCCACACTCAAATACTCATGCAAGAGGAGATTCCTTTTGTGCTCTGCACAATGATGCTGGCAATCCTTACTGGGATTGATTTCCTTTAATCGTTTTCTATTTTCCTCAGAATACCAGAAATCTTTGAATCGTCTGTTCTCTATCGATCCTAAAAGGCCTAATTCAGTATAAGCTTTGTCGTGGCAGGAATAAACTTTGGCGTCAGCACCTATGATCGTTAAAAACTGCATGCTGGGACAGGTTTGATATCCCTTATCGAATCTTTCAGGAAATTCGTGGTAATGATCAATGATTTTAAAGTTGCTGTCTTCAAGTAACTTAGCCTGCTCAATTTGCTTATAGACACTATCTCTGAACGCATCATGATACTCGTTGCTCTCTCGCCCATCATTGCTGACAAGGACTCCCATAATTTTCATATGGTTAACCCCCACATCCTTCATAAGTCTGGCAAACTCAAGAACATGACCATAGTTTTGATTATCAATGACATAATTAATGCCCAACACGCATGAAGAGTTGAGGCGCGCAAAATTTCTCATGTTGTTCACAACCAAGTCAAACTCTGTTAGTTTGACATTTCTGGTTTTTGCATAGCTTTCTGCATCCCACCCGTCTATAGAGATTCTGATCCAAGTTCCGTAACGAGCGAACGCTTCTGCTATATCCTCGTGCAAATGAGAACCATTAGTGAGCGTCGCCAATTTAATCCCGGATTCTCCCAGCCTATTTGCGGCTTCAGCAATATGGGGATAGATCAAGGGTTCTCCGCCGCCAGAAAAAGTAACTGCCCTTACACCCATTTCTGCAAGATCATCAACGATCTCCATCATTTTTTCCCTGGACAATCTATCCTTGTATTCCATCAGGTTACCTAATTGCAGGTTCTCGTCATGATAGGCACAGTACCAGCAGTCGTGATCACATGGGTTCATAGGCTTGATCCGAACGTGCACAGGAGGAGCAACATGCCCATTTTCCACGGCTTCTAATTGGTCTCGGAACCTTAAAAATTTCAGTTTTGAATATACGTCATCCATAATAAGTAGTTTTATAAGTTACGCGGGGTGAAGAATCAAGCCTGTCAAAACTAAAAACCGAAACTGACAGGTTCGCCCTTATCAAGCTTGACTCCCGGATAGCTCTCTGCTCCAACTGAACGATGATCACCATGATGGTCGACAGCAACTTTGCCATTTGGGTTTTCATGATTATAGTTCGTCACAATATTAGCGGTCACGCTGGCAAAAGTGTCTTTTCTCAGCTTGCCTAATTCTTCCTCAGTAATTCCCATCATGTTTGCCAGTTTTTTTCTTCTCTCCGGCGTACCAAAGTTAATTCGCTCCCACTCATAGCCTCTCAGGACGGTTAAATCATCCATCGTCCATTCATCTGAAAGAATTTTACTGGTAGACCAGTTCAAGTCTTTCATTTGTCCTGATGTGTCGCTATGAGCAGCCATTAAGTTGTTCTCCATAACCATATCGTGAAGAATCGTTCCCTCAAGCGGTGTAGCAATAAAGAATTTGGAATAATCAATTTCCAGTTCTTCGGCAAATTTAAATGTCTGACGGATTTCAGTCCATGTCTCGGTTGGAAAGCCGATAATAAAATTAGCAACCAAGTCCATACCCACGTCTTTGATTTTTTTACAGACGTGCCGAACATGGTCTAGCTTTACGGGTTTACGAATAACATCCTTCAACACCCTCTCAGAACCCGATTCAATGGCCAAAGCTACGGATCGACATCCTGTTTTCGCCATCAATTCGACAATTTCGTCATCCAGATGAAATACGGGAACAGCATGGGCTTTCCATTCTAAATCAATCTTTTCTTCCAACATCGCTTTTAAAATAACTTTAACCCGTTTGCGATTGACAAAAAAATTGTCATCATCAAGCATGAAGGCCTTAATTCCGTGTTGCGACTTAAAAAGTTTTAGCTCCTGAATCACCCTCTCCGGACTCTGGTACCTGAAAGGCCCTCCCGAGATCACCTCTACTTCGCAGAATGTACAACCCACCGGGCAACCCCTAGAAGTCATTAATCGCGTATACGGAAAGGTGTAAGGGTGATCAATGGTAATTTTCCCCACCCTTTTAGTGTAACAACTATAGTCCACCAATTCCCACGCGGGAGAAGGTAAGGTATCCAGGTCCTCTATAAGGGTTCTCACCACTTTTGAAGCCTCTCGCAATTCACCCTCACGTCTTCCCAGAAAACCCTCGCGGGGGAACTCGCCTTCACCATTCAAATATTTCAGCAGTTGTGGAAATGAATATTCACCTTCCCCAACACAAATATAGTCAAAATTGGAATCCTCATAGATAGATTCGTAAGAAACAGTGGCATACACCCCACCCAGAACTGTTACGATTTCCGGGTCAACTTCTCTAATTAGTTTCGCGCCGATATGAGCCACTTCTGAATACTCGTTGGTCAACAAAGTGAGACCTACCATATCAGGCCTCAGACCTGAAATCGCCTGCTTGAATTGCTCCTGGGTATGATTTTCCAGATTGGCATCCACGATTACAACTTCATATTCGCCCTTAATCATTGCCCCCAAAAGACAAAGGTTAAGAGGATGGATGTCCCAACTGGTTTTCCAATTCCAATCCATCCATTTCATATTGGGCTGAACCAAGACTACCCGTTTGATTTTTTTCATTTGTTCACTCATTTTTTTTAATATACTAGCGACCTAAAAACCCAGAACACCGCTAAAGTCAAGCCAATGATCAATCTTGGGTTTAAGAATAGGTAAGCGTTTTTCTAGTTGATCAATGGAAAGCTCCAATTCAACAAACGCATTTTTCCAAAAAAGCGATGAGTCCAGTTTCTCCTCTAGCTTTTTAATTAATTGCTCTTCATAAACTCCGTATAACTGTTGCTGAAGATAAGCATGAAAATATATTGCAAAGGGGTTATTGGGAGCTAATGCTAAACAAATATTTTTAACGTATCGGGCTTGGCGCTTTAATTTAGATTCTGGCCCATCCTGAAAGAGAGAATAAAAATTCAAATAATAATTTGAATAAAACCATATATCGAGAAGCTTGTCTTTGGAAGGAATGGTATCCAGCGTTGTGCCCGAAAACATGTCCCAGAATTCTTCGTGAGGGATAACATTTCTTTCCTGCCCTATGGTTCCCTGTCTTCCATGCGGACCACTATTATAACGTCCTTCGGGTTTTTGGGGATCTGTTTCGCCGGAGTCTTGTTCTGCCATGGCTTCGAAAATAGGTGTATGCGGTAAAGGCTCCAAAATAGTAATGTTATACCAGTCTAAATTCATTTTCAAAGCAAGGTTCAAAGTGTCCATTAATTTTCGGTAGGTTTCATTCGGGAACCCCAGCATCAAAAATGCTCGCGAATTGATACGCTCATGTTTTCTAATGATTTCAGCAGCCGACAGAAAAGTTTCCACAGTTCCTGGTTTTTTGACTTCTCTTAAGATTTGCGGGTTTCCTGACTCCACCCCAATGTTCATCCCAACACAACCACTTCTTTCAGCGGCAGCAATAACCTCTTCCTTGCAAGAATATGCAATAACTCCGTTGGAGGCATCCCAAGTCATCCCAAGGTTTCTTCGTGTCATTTCATTGAACAAGGAGATAGCTCTGTTTTCATCATGAAGCAGATCATCATCTAGCCACATAATATGCCCAATACCATATTCATCTCTCAGAAATTCGAGCTCATCAACAACGGATTCAACTTCGCGATGACGAACCCCCACACCATTGAAATGACGGACACTGCAAAATGTACAAGCAGCTCGACACCCTCTATTCGATAAAACAGTAGCTAGACGGGTATCTGGCTCACGAACCCAACGAAAAGCACCGATTCTGCCGTAACTGGAATATTTTGTCATATCCATTAATTCATAAGCAGGAAGAAAATTTAATCCTTCTTCATCGGGTTTGTCTTCGTCAAGGAATTCCAGTCTAGACTGAGGTGTTCTGATAATCATCTGACTGAGTTCATGTACTGGCAGCCTTTTCTTAACCACTTCAACAAAATTTAAAAAAGCCCGCTCAGCTTCATAAAGAAAGGTGAACTCAGCACAAGGAATATCATCAAGGACTCTACTGAGAGATTGCGTTACATGAACCCCTCCTATTGCAAGGGGTATTTTTGAATTCGGCTCCAGCCATTCCGCCGGCAAATTTTTAATCTCATTGCACACATCGACAAATGACTTATGAGTCATAGTAAACATGCAGGTGACCCCTATTAAGTCAGGCTGGAATTGATTAACCACTTCTGCTAATTGGTTTTTCCAAGTAGTGTCAAAATCAAAGGCTTCTGCATTTTTAGACAGATAACATGCCTCAAGAACTTTAAGGTTCAGATCGTGAATTTCAACTTGGTAACCTTTATCTAAAAGGTGCCGAGCAATAATCCCCAGCCCATAAGGTGGGTAATTATAGTAAGATTTACATTTGACATCGCTATAACGAAGCATAGAAGCATCGCTATCAGGAGGATTTATCAGCAGTACTTTTTGTATAGGTCGAGAATCAAATAGCCCATCAAGAAAAACCTCAGCCTCCTCATATATACGAAACTTGCTTGAATGGTTTGATTGTAAATTTAAATTCATATTTTTTGGACTGAAAGTCGTTCAAAAATCGGATTTCTATACGATAGAGAATACAGCAGAACTCGTTAAATAAAAAGAAATTATACGCATAATACTGCGATAGAGCATTAGGCACGACTCAGACTAATTTTTCATTCAATAGAGTTTCTTGTGATCTTTTTTAGCCTTATGGTTTTAAATTCGGCCATTTACTTCCGATTGAAATTTCCTAGAGAAGGGACGCTAAACCATATATGACTTTCCTTCCCCCGCATCAATAGGGACACAACTTCCCGCCATCATTGAAGATGAACTACCAGCAAGTAACAGAATCAGGGGGATGATTTCTTCAGCTTCAGAAATCTTCCCTCGAGGGAGTTTCTCCTTAATAAATTGTTCGACAATCTCGGGTTGATTGGCCTCCAACCTTTTCCATGAGTTACCCGGGGCGTAAAATGCGCCCGGAAGAATCCCAGTGACCACAACCCCGCTACTAGCTAATTCCCTGCCAAGACTACGAACATACCCCGACAATGCTGCTTTTACTGTATTGTACCCCACAGAGCCAGTGGCCTCCTGCCCCGCAATAGAGCCAATATGAACCACTCTGCCATAACCTCCCTTAATCATTCGAGGTACTATCCGTCTGTTTATTTCAATGGCACATGAGATATTTACCTTTAACAGCTTATCAAACTGTTCCCAGGTTAACAGGGGATCTCTAAAGCCGTAGCCACCCCCTGCGACATGAATTACGATGTCTAAACTATCCGAAAAATTCACACAGGTTTCTTCCAGTCTATCTATGTTATTAAGTTCTAGCAGATCTCCAGCAAAAGTTGTATGACTATCGGGTGAGGGAAGTAGGGTTTTTAACTCTTGAAGTTTATCTTCATTTCGTCCACAGATGACTAATCGAGCACCTCGCCTGGCAAATTCTTTCGCAATTACGAAGCCCAGCCCCTTTGAGGCCCCTGTAATTAATATTCGCTTATCTAAAAACTCTTCGTTCATCAAATTGAAAAAATCGCCTCATATTGTTTTCTCAAATCCTGGAGTTGTTTTTGAGCCTGGGGTCTATCTTTACTCGGGCTCTGCACAATTTTCATGAGGCCATATTGCATAAAGCGGTTATGCCAATAAGAGGACTCATCAACTATAGATTGTGTAAGTTTTATTTGGGCTTCAGCTGCCTCATGGTCTTCAATCAAACGATAGGCGATAAACAAAAATAAGCTGATTACAGCATTAGAGGGGTGCCCCAGTTGAAGAACTTTTACCCATGCAACAAACTTCTTTGGAGATCCTTGAGCGGTCAAATTCTTATTGGATATGTAATTGGTGATCAAGTTAAACGCAAACCATATTTCTTTCAACTCGTCTTGGCTCGGGATAGCCTCTTTAGGCATACTAACAATGTTTTCAAGCTGAAAAGAGTTTGAATTGAAAATGATGGTGCCATCTTTGGTTTCTTTGGAGGGCACAAATGGTGAAACGGATTTATACTCGGAGGATGAGTCCTCCAATTCCTGGTCAGCATTAGCGTCTCTGATTGTCTGACAAATGGACCAACCCGACCAAGACAAGTTCATTTTAAGGCAAAGATGAAAAGTATCCAGGATTTGCTCAAAACGCTCATTTTCAAAGCCAATTATATAGCATCCCACAACAAATAACTCCGGGAATTTGGCCAAGAGACTGGAAGCCTTATCCAAGGTTTTAGTCGATGCGGGTTTTCTTATTTTTCGGAGAATTTCGTCATTTCCAGATTCGATCCCTATTCGAAAACCTATGCACCCAGAATCCACCATGAGGCCCAATAAATCTTCATCCAGAGAAGTTGCAATCATCCCATTATTCCCCGCCCAGGTAATACCAAGGTCAAGGTCTCTGATTTTTTTCAAGACATTAATGATTCCCGGTTTATCCTCCAAAAGATCATCATCCAGCCATTCAAAATGAGTTACTCCTCTTTCGTTAACCAAGTAAAGCAATTCTGAAATTACGGAGTCGATGGAGTACTGCCTTATGCCTAGGCCCATAAAGGGGGTCACCCCACAAAAAGTACAATGGGCCCGACAACCTCTATTGAGTTGCAAGGTGCTATATGTTTTCTCTAAGCCGACCATTCTTGAGAATGGACTAAGGCAGCCCACTTTGTTATATTTTTCAATATGAATATTTTTGTAGGCAGAGATGAGGTCGCCTTCAAATTTCACAACATCCTTTTCACCAGTAGTTTCTTCAAGCCGCGTATTACATCTGAAATGGATTCCTGAATATTCAGGACCGTTCTCTTCGCCCATTAGCCTGTTGAAAAAGTAAGTTAGTTTGTTTTCAGCTTCACCCTCGAAAACGAAGTGGCACAAGTCTTTTCCCAGAATATTTTTCCATTCATTTGTTGCTATAATTCCTCCAGCAAGTACCATATGCTTCCTTTTGGATTTAAGAAAGCCCAGGGTTTGAACAAAAGGATGATCTTGAGTTTGAAAAATATTTGAAACCGTGACTCCCGCCGAAACACCGACAACCGAAACATCATGCGCTTCGAAGTATTCAACAAGAAGAGCGTTAAGGCTTACCTTCAGATCGCAGCTCTGGCTGGTGCGCGCCTTGTCCAACATGAGGAAGTTTAAATCAAGGATATCAACCTCTACCCCTAAAGGGTTTAAAGCGGCCTTCAAGCATTGCAGACCTGTGGGTGGGTAGGCGTAAAATGCTCTATTTTTGGCAACCTCAAGGCTGAATGATCGGAAACTGAAGGTGGGACAATGAATCAGGGTGATCTTATTGTTAAACGGGAAGGCCTGGCCTAGCGAGCCAAGATATCCCTCAAAAATAGAATTCTTTTTGAAGTTTAAAGGGACCTTTTTTTCTACTGGTGAAGATATAGTCATAATAAGGTGTTTCCTAGCTCAGTGCTTTTCCAGCAATACTCCTTCAAATACATTTATGTACTGATAAGCTTTGAGGTGAAGTTTTGCGCCCCGCAATTCACAAAACCTGAGGGAGGTGTTTCTTCCAAGGCCCCTGCATGATTAACTCATAACCAGCTTACTATCCCGTCTTGATGTTGGCTTATGCGCACTTTTTTTCTGTAGGAATATATCAAAAATCATACAAATATGGCGCACAAAATACCTCCCCATAGTAGTTACTTTGATAGAAGATTCCGTCAATTCCACCAGGCCATCATCAATGAGCTCATCCATACACCCAAGCTCGCGGTCGAAATAGTTGTGAAAATCTACCTCAAACTTATTTTCAATATCTCTAAAGTTCAAAAACGAATAATTGATGAGCTCTGAAATTACTTTACTACGAATCAATATGTCAGATGAGCATTCGTAACCCCTGAATGTGGGGAATATGCCTTTGTCTACAGCGGCATAATAATCGGAAAGACCGTATGTGTTTTGCCCAAAGTATTTCCCAAAGCTACTTAATGCAGATGGACCTAATCCAATCAAATTAGCATATTCACAGGTGTAGCCAATAAATCCGCGATTCAAACGGTGCTCATTCTTCCATCCAACCATTTCATCATTTTTCTTTGCTATGTGATCAAGCCCAATCCACTCATAACCCGATGACTCAAGATCGGATATTGCTTCAATATTAAACATGAATCGCTCAAACTCACTTGGGATATCGGACTCATTAATTTTCACCTGATGCTTAAAAATATCTGGAAAATGACCATAATGCAGAAGAGTGACTCGATCAGGTGAAATCCGCTTTAAGGTGTTTATGGTTTCCCTAAAGGTTTCTCGGGTTTGAAAGGGTAAACCCCATAAAATGTCAAAGTTGATACTTTTGAACCGCTTTCTAACGTCGAGGGGTATGACCTTCTCAACCATTTCAACAGGCTGAACTCTGTTTACAGCTTCTTGAACATCAGGGTTGAAGTCCTGCACGCCAAAGGAAACGCGGTTTATGCCTTGATCATGATAAAATTCCATCATCTCTTTATCTACGGTGCGGACGTCAACTTCAATCGCAAAGTGCTTTAAAGTTTTAACATCCACCAAAGTCCCGAGTTTAGCAACCAACCGCTCAAAACCTTTCCTAGAAATAACACTTGGGGAACCACCTCCAAGATGAATTTCCTTTATGTTTGGGGTGATAGACTTACTGTTGAAATAGTCTCTTAGAATATCAATTTCTTTAAATATATAGCTTAAAAAATGATCCATCCTATCTTGATCGTTAGAAATGATCACATGGCAACTGCAATAAGTGCAAAGCTCAGGACAAAAAGGATAATGAAGATAAAGCGACAAAGGCGCATTTCCATCAGCGACAAACAAATCATCCAGCGCCGAGATAAAACTCTCATCTTTAAATTGCCCGTCCCATTGCCCTACAGATGGGTAGCTTGTGTAATAAGGGCCAGTCAATGGGTACTTTGCAACCAGCTTTTTTGCTAAACTCTCGGTGAATGAACCGATTTTCATATTATTTGGTATCCTTTGGCTTCTAGATTTTCTATAAAGCTAATATTCAAAATATCAATAGTTTACTACAGCCTTCATAAAGGCTCCATTATTGTTATAATGAGGAGATGTAATAAAGTTATCGTCTATAACCACAGGAACTTTATGCTGATAATCAGCGCCGGAATTCCGAATATCTGCTTCAATGCTCCAAAAAGCAGTCATTTTCCGCCCCTTACAGATATCAGCGGAAATCATTATCCACGGACCATGGCAGATGGCCGCAATGAGTTTTTTTTGCTTATTCATATCCCGCAAAAAAGCCAATACCTCGGGCAGGAGCCTAACTCGGTCTGGAGCCTCAAAGCCTCCTGGAAGGATAACACAATCAAAGTTATCCGCGTTTAAATCAACGGTTGCCATAGTTACCCTAGCCGGAACCCCGTATTTTCCATGAACTACCACCCCATCTTTTGTTGCCACATCAACGGAGTAACCCTCCTCCAGAAGACGATAATAAGGGTAGACAACCTCCTCATCCTGAAAACCAGGGGCAGTAATGATCACACACTTTTTTCCCATGTTATTTTCCTTAGATGCTAGTTAAAAGTTCAATGGACAGAATACTTTTTTAAAACCTCGTTATCGAGCTTTACCCCTAAACCTGGAAACTGCGGCACTCTGACAAAGCCTTTTTCTATCTGCAGGGGCTCAATCAATAACTCCTGATATACAGCGTTATCTGATGTGTCTATTTCTAATAGATGAGCATTTGGAATGCTAGCCATCAATTGGATGGTTGCCCCCAACAAAACCCCGGAGGAATAATTGTGGGGTGATACCAGAATCCCATAGCTCTGAGCTAAAGCACAAATATTTCGTACCTCCTGAATACCTCCAGCACGACCAATGTCTGGCATAGCAACGTCGACCGCGTTTTTATCAAAAAGTTGTTTAAAGCCATACACGCGAAATTCATTTTCTCCTGCCGCTATGGACACAGAGGCTCTGCTTCGCAAGTCCGCCAAACAATCTATCTGATTAGGGCTTACAGGTTCTTCCAGCCAAGTAAGACCATACGGTTCCCATAATTTTACGGCCTGAAATGCTTGGAGTTTATTATAGCCTCCATTTAAATCAATCATCAAACCAGTATCCGGACCTATCGCGTCTCGCAAAGCTTGAACCCTCGGAGTATCTTCCTCGGGTGACTTGCAACCTAAATGGGCTTTGATCGTTTGATAGCCCAAACTTTTTACGCGTGAAGCATTTGCTTCCATCCTTTTTGGATCTTTCTCCCAATAAATATCACTGGCATAAGCTTCTATCTTATCTCTGTAGAGCCCCCCTAGCAGTTGAAATACCGGCACATTTAAGGCTTTTCCCTTAATGTCCCAGCAAGCCATTTCAATGGCACTGGCAGCACAGATTACGGATCCTTTTTGCTCCATATAAACGCCGTTGTCTATCAATTTGCTACGAACTGCTTCTATATTCATCGGGTCCAGTCCCAACACCTGCTCAACCATAGAACCCAACAAGATTTTCTGAATTAGACGAGCGTCCCCAACTCCCTCCCCCAGACCAGTAATCCCCTCATCGGTAACAACCTCAACAATAAGATGATGTCGAACGTCAAAACCACCCCTGGAGATTCTCATGGAAGAGGTGAGTTTTTTCTGAAGCAGATGGACGCAGATTTCTTTTATTTTCATAAATAACTAATGGAAGAAATAACTATTTGCAAAGTTACATTTGGATGATCGAAGATCATTGTATAACGCTATATAACGACGACAAGTCTAAAATAAAGCTAACATTAGAATTTTTCCAATCGATTAAACCCGAATAACGCCCAACAAAGTCCAAGTTATTTGATTTTGCCGCCTCCAAATCATTATTGGAGTCCCCCACATATACGGATCTATCATGACTCCAATTTAGCTCTGATAATAAAACAGCTATATTATCTTTTTTTTCAACCGGAGAACCTAATATTGCCTTAAAAAAATGATCTATTTTTCGCTTCTTACAGATTCTTCTTAATTCTACTTGATCAGAGCCTGAGACAATTGCAAGATCGAACTGATTGGAAAAATCCTCCAAAAACTTTAAAGAGCCTTCGACAGGTTTAGCCTCTACAATATCCTGCTCAACCAACTCAGAAAATTGCGTCGCCCAATGATCAACCGATTCATTAGAAACCGATTCCTGGCGTATCACATTGAAAAAATATTTGATTTTTTTATACCGGGAAACCCCACCATTGGCCCTTGCGTATGCAACCAACTGCTCTACCTGGTTTTCAGGGAAGTTTTTAAATAATTTTCGAAACCCGTTAAACCTTATTTCATTGGACTCAACCAGCACCCCATCAAAATCAAAAATAATATACTGGTATTTCACGACTGTAATAGGGTCCTAATATATTTATATAAATTGATAGGGGTAACGGGCTCCCGATTGCAAACTACTTGCACGTCCAAGGCGGCGGCAGCACTTCCTACAAACAGAGCAATTTCTGAACTCAAACCTCCTCCGAGACATAAACCTGCTAAAGATAAAAAAGTATCCCCTGCTCCAATGCGGTCCAGCACTTTGGTTGAGAGAATTGGTATTTTGTGAGTTATTTCCAGGTTTTTGTCCAAGAGAAGAGCCCCACCACTTCCCAAGGTTACCGCAAAATGCTTCGCCCCTATTTTCTCAAGGAGTCCTTTTGCTAAATTTTCATAAGAGTCGTGCCGATCATGGGTGGCAACCCAGAGTTCCGGGCCATTAAGCGAAACAAAATCTGCGCGCGGATATCGATTAATGGAGTGGTAACCACGATTCCCACTATTAACCTGAGTATTTATAGCCAAAAAACGAGCACTATCACAAAGCTTTTGGATCATGTTTTGAGAGATGAAGCCATTGCCAAAATCTGGAACAATGACTAAATCAAACTGCGCTGTATTTTTTCCTAGCCAAGAACAAACCTCGGGATCTATATGTTTTGAGTGGGGCTCATCGTTATAAAAATATACCTCAAAAAGCTTCAATAAGTCTGCATCCACATAGCGTCTTTTGACAATAGTGGGAGCATCCGGGAAATAGAACGGTTCAAAGGTCACATTATTTTGCAGTTTGGACCGAATAAATTCCTCATGACTGTCTTGCCCTCCTAACCCTGTTACGATGGTGACATTATTAACAAATCCTGCTAAGTGATTTGCAACAGCCAGCGAGCCCCCCGCAAATTGCTCCTTTGAAACAAATTTCACAGCTAGGTTAGCCCCCTTACCGGATTGGCCTAAGGGATCTACGTAATGATATTCATCAACGATTGCATCGCCCACCACCAACACGTTCAAATTCTTCAAGGCTTGAAGCATGCTTATTATTTCTTCCCGGCTGTATTTTTTTCTAAAACTTTTAAGGTAGCTTTTAGTTTCAGTGGGGAAAATCCCAAAATGTTCATTTAACAGACTGGTGGAACTGAAGGTGATATCATCCGTAAAAACTACTTTCCCACCATGAGCCTCGACGGTTTTTTTTTCGGCATAGATACCCCCGGTTATGTCATCCTCCATTTTTTTATAGTCAGGACCTTTGACATAGGCATGAGGTTTGATCTCAGAAAGCACGTTAACAGCAGTGGCAGCATTGTTCACGGCAACGAAATCCACAAAACTCAAATACCCCAGGTTTTCCGCTCGCAACTCTTGCGAAAACACAGGTCGTCCGGGGCCTTTATTTACAAACTCATCCGCCGTTACGGTAACAAACAGAACGTCTCCTTCGTCGCGGGCGCTCTTCAAGTACCTGATATGACCGGCATGGATTAAATCGAAAATACCATGACACAGAACCACTTTTTTCCCGGAATCTCTGTATCCTTTTGCCTTGACAGACAATTCGTCAAGAGTAAGGATTTTTTTAGTGGAGGTTTGCATTTATAGCCTTTTTAATTTGAGGTGCCCGGAAAGATAATGAAGGTAGAAGAGATGGCCAATTTCAACCAAACCATAGCTCGTAGAATCGAGCCAGATATTTAGATCTCCCATCGATCTTAATGGGTTATCCTCACCAAATCCACTAAGAGTGATAGCTTCTCCTCCAGCTTTTTTAATACTCTTAACGGCATTGTGAATATTTGGAGATCTCCCTGAACTGCTAACTGCGATCAATAAATCCTTTTCTCGGGCCAGAGTGGAAAGCGGTTCAGAAAATGAATTTTCATATCCATAATCATTACTCATGCAGGACAAGAGTGATGATTCATGCAGGGTTCTGGCATTCAGCTTATTGACATTAATAAAATCGGTAAGGATATGACTAACGACCCCGGCACTTCCACCATTACCTACGAGAAATAAATTTCCGCCACGATCCTTCAAGTTTCCCAGCATTCCAAGGTTTTTCTGGATTCCCTTTTCACAATCCAACGAGTTCCCTTCATGATCGGAAAACTCTGCTTTTTCTACAATAGCCTGAAACTGCCTCACCTCTTCCATAAGTTTGAAATCACTAGACATTCGTCACCTTATCTCCTAAGCATTGAAACCATTTTGAGGTTGCCTGCTGAATGCTTTCAGGATTCCAAACAGGGGCATCACGCCAATCTTCCAACCTGTCAAGCATTTGCTGAACCCCCTCTTCCAGAGAAACTTTTGCCTCCCACCCAAGCATGCGGTTTATTTTACTCACATCTGCAAAAGTACAATCTGGCTCACCTGGTCGTCTAGGTATATTTACCACATCCCCTTCCAACAGGGCTATCAGCTGGTTTACACTGTAGTGATTTCCACTTCCAACATTTAAAGCTTCGCCGGAAAGATTAGATTCTGCAGCTGAGATAAAAGCATCTGCAACATCCGTAACATAGGTAAAGTCCCTAGTTTGAGTCCCATCCCCAACTACGGTAAAAGGCTTTCCATTTAGTTTTTGTGCTAAAAAAACTCCAAAAACAGCACCATACGCTCCAGTGGTTCTGGAGCGAGGACCATACACATTAAAAAGTCGCAAAGAAAGCGCGGGAAGCTTGTACAATTCCGCCCAATGCAGAACAAGCTCTTCCCCCTGGTACTTGGTCAGGGCATAAGGGTATTGCGGATTTATCGGAGCCGTTTCCCCGGTGGGGTAATTGTCCGGGATGCCATAACTGGAAGAGGAAGCGGCATAAAGAAAACGGCCGGCACCTATTTCCCGAGCACACTCCAGCACATGGAGTGTTCCGTTTACGTTCGTATCAAAATACAGGGAGGGATTTTCTATCGAAGGCACAATGTCTGCCAGCCCTGCAAGGTGAAACACCCAATCCACACCTTCCATAGCGGACAAAAGAGACTTCCTGTCTCTAATATCTGCCTGAACAAAATTAAAATTTGGGTCATTCTTGAATTCATCAAGGTTTTTCAGTCTGCCACAGACCAAATTGTCTAAGCTAATGACCTCGACACCGCCGACGAGCAACCGCTGGCATAAATGGCTACCTATAAAGCCCGCTCCTCCGGTAACCAGAGCTTTCATGATTTATTCCTAATGAGATTAGCGAGGTGGATAAGGTTAAATGAAGTTAACATGAGGAATTTGATTTTCCTTGAGAGCAAACAAATATCGATTTGCCTCGTCCATACGACAATTCTTTCTGCATTCTTTTATGTCCAACTCCTCTAAGACATAATGAAAGTTTTTTCTGCGTTTTTCACCTTGCCAGATGCCTTTGAAACTAAGCTCGTTGAGATTACCATATTCAAAGTGTTCGTCCAATAGATAAGCACTGCACCCATAAACAGCACCATCGGCCATTACATATCCCCAAAGAAAGGGCGTGGAGTTGCATTTACTATAACGCTCGCCATCTTCTGCCATATACTTCTTCATGGTCTTCCCGCGAAAAATAGAGCTGAAATTATCTGTGCTAAAAGAATTCAATTTTTCGCCGAGAGCCATGTAGTCATCATAGTCGATGTTTTCATACTTATGCGTCTCGCTGAAATTATGCTGAGAATAAGGTTTGATCACTAGATAGTCCACACCAATCTCATCTCGGCAGAGTTTAGCAAGGTCGCACATTTCCTCAGAGTTTTCTGGAAGCAATAAGGTTTGCACTCCAATTGTGCAAGAAATATTGTTGTCCTGTTTGAACTTCACAGCTTTCTTTAAATTGTCGACCACCAAATGGAAATCCTTCTCCTTGGTTTGATGAACCTTTGCGTAGGTCTGAGACGAGCCCGCATTCAAAGAAACCTTGACCCACTCTGATTTCCCCAGTGACTTTTCAATAAAGGCTTCATTCATTTCCGTACCATTGGTAGTAAAAGAAATGGAAATCCCTGAATCATGGGTGCATTGAACAATTTCATTAATATGCTTGTGCAAAAGAGGTTCGCCTTCTCCGGCATACATAATACTCTTGACTCCCAGTCCTGCCATTTCCGGAAGGCGGTCTTTAAGCATTTCCAGACTCAAAGACCTTGACTTGTAACCAATATAATCTACCGCACAGAAGGTGCAACGGTGATTACAGGCCCCGACCACTGATATCTCAATATAGATGGGGTATATTTCTTTGGCTTTTTGCCAGTCATTGCCTACTTCCAGTAGTTTGGCAACCCGGGTAGGGTGATACATCAACTTATGACTATCGATTTTATATTTATCGGGCATTTGCTTTAAATGTTCTTAATTAAGTGGTAAAAATTCGTTCATGTCTTCCACAATGAGACACAGTTGCTAATAGTATTGCAATTACTATTTTTGTATCTTGGGCTCAAGCTCAGATACTCTCTGTTTAAAAACATTTTATCAGCTCATTAGCTAGTTATGGAACAAAAAATCACAGAATAGATAAAACAAAACGGGGCAATCTAAAATGGCGTGGAATGAAAGTGCCACTCTGAAATTTAAAAAAATAAAGAGACATGAGCTAGAAAAATTTTAATTTTACAACAGTCGAACTCATTTTAATCTGACCGGGATAGTCATGTGTCCGAATCTTGTAAAAAAGAAGTATAGTGTTGGTACTCCCGATAGCGGTTCATTTTTTGTAAAAATTTCTTTCTCGTTCTCATTTCATTATAAAGGCCTGCGCACCACTTGAAAGGTGGAAACCATCTACACATAAACCTTAGTGAATTTAATTTAAGATAATGGAGGGGGGATCTAAAATAATCGTATAAAATCTGCGCTGACCTTTCTGACACCGAAAAATTCCCAGATAAGCAAGCTTCCTTTCCTTGCGTTTTTAACATGGTTCTTAAACGACCCTTCAAAAGACTTTCCACTTCTATTTTTGTCGCCAAACTCAAGTGGGAGAGGCCAACTATTTTTTCTAACATTTTTAACCACTGCGGCCAAAAGAACTGATCAATCTTTGATCCTGAAAAACCTTCCTTGTTCACGTAAAAAATATACCCTGGAACTTTATTAATGACGTAAGAGAATTGTGCTGCAATTCGAAAAACATAATCCCAATCTGATATTTGTTCTACCTCAGCATCGTAATACCCAACCTTTTGTATCACCTCACTTCTATAAACTGCACCCTGTAAGATAGAGGGATCAGTTTTTAATAAAAAAATGAGCCCCTCTGGGGGATTATGCAATCCCTCGTTACAATTTTCGTATAAAGTAACCTTATGGATTTGCTTTTCATGAGTTATAGAAATTGCCTGATTAGCAGAAAACATAGCTTCAGGGTATTCTCTAAAGCTCTTCATCACTGTTTCAAGATGAGTAGGCAAAAAAATGTCATCATCGCCCAAATTTGTATAATACGGGGTATTCACTTGCTCCCATGCCTGATAGCAGTTTCCAGCGAAGCCAAGATTTTGTTTGTTACAATAATAAAAGATTCGCGCATCATTCTTTTGCATTTCTGCAACAATCTCACCTGTTTCATCACCAGAAGCATCATCATAAACACAAACCTTAAAATAAGGATATGTTTGATTTAAAACACTCCGGATAGCTCTTTTCAGAAGTTTGGGGCGTTTGTAGGTTAAAATCACTATCGTAATACTGGGATTATTCTTCATGAATGATTAGTGTGGTGCTAGAGAAATTAATTGACTTTTCATTAATCCCTAGATTAATCGCCAACGCAGTCAAAGATTATTTGACTTAAATTGTACCACTTACCTCTTCAAATGACTGACCTGTTTTGGGAGCAGGAGATCAGAGGTTTAAATCCTCTCGCCTCGACCAGCAAAAACAATGGGTTATGGTTTAGGCCGTAGCCCGTTTTGTGTTTGGGGTGGCAAATGAAGGGCAAATTGGTTAGGAATTACAGAGGTTAGGTGGGAGTAAATAATCTAAGGGGCTATCAATCACCCTCGAAGACTCTAGCAAACTTGCTTGACCGTATGACCTAGCCCTGCAACAATCCGTGAGCAGTAGAACTTTTTACCTTATTTTCATTTCTGAAATAAATGAAACTCCGTTCTCGTAAAAAAAGAGTTAATACCCCTCAATCTAGGGAAACCAATGGAT
>Ga0315336_1001923_pt1 | contig 35239 bp, 36 predicted proteins | sample ASW5metaG_FD_204512 | JGI IMG/M metagenome (GOLD analysis project Ga0315336, IMG submission 204512) | Ammonia-oxidizing marine archaeal communities from Monterey Bay, California, United States - ASW #5 | ecosystem: Environmental > Aquatic > Marine > Intertidal zone | place: USA: California... | reverse complement strand
GCATTCGAGGCCGGTATCGACGTTCCACGCCTCGTAGGCCGAGATCCAGGCGGCCTGCTTCATGTCGCCCTTGCGGATCATCGGGCCGGCCTCCATCGAGGTGTGGATCTCGTCGCCGGTACGGTCGAGGAAGCCGGTGTTGATGAACACCACGCGCTCCCTGGCGGCGCGGATCGCTTCCTTGAGGTTGACTGTGGTGCGCCGCTCCTCGTCCATGATGCCCATCTTGATGGTGTTCCTGGCCATGCCGAGCAGCGCCTCGACGCGGTCAAAGATCTCCACGGCGAAGGCGACTTCCTCCGGCCCGTGCATCTTCGGCTTCACCACATACATCGAGCCGGCGCGGGAATTGGCGCGGCGGCCGTTCTCGCCGACATCGTGCAGCGCGATCAGCGCGGTGAGCGCCGCATCCATGATGCCTTCCGGCACCTCGTGGCCGTCGCGGTCGGTGATCGCCGGATTGGTCATCAGGTGGCCGACATTGCGCACCAGCATCAGCGAGCGTCCCGGCAAAAGCAGCTGGCCGCCATTGGGCGCCGTGTAGCGGCGATCGGGGTTGAGCTTGCGGGTAAAGGTCTTGCCGCCCTTGGTGATCTCTTCAGCCAGGTCACCCTTCATGAGACCCAGCCAGTTGCGGTAGACGACGACCTTGTCCTCGGCATCGACCGCCGCGACCGAATCCTCGCAGTCCTGGATGGTGGTCAGAGCCGATTCAAGGATGACGTCGGCAATGCCGGCCGGGTCGGTCCTGCCGATCTGGTTGGCGCGGTCGATCACGATCTCGATATGCAGGCCGTTCCTGACCAGAAGCACGGCTTCGGGATTGGCGGCATCGCCGCGATAGCCGGCGAGCTGTTTCGGGTCGGCAAGCGTGGTGGCGCCGGCGCCCTCGCCGACCTTCAGCGCGCCGTTCTCGACCGAGAGGCCGTTGACGCCGGCCCATTTGCCTGATGTCAGCGGCACGGACTGGTCGAGGAAATCCTTCGCCCAGGCAATCACCCTGGCGCCGCGAACCGGATTGAACCCCTTGCCCTTCTCGGCGCCTCCCGTCTCGGGAATGGCGTCGGTGCCGTAGAGCGCGTCATAGAGCGAGCCCCAGCGGGCATTGGCGGCGTTGAGCGCATAGCGCGCGTTCATCACCGGCACGACAAGCTGTGGCCCGGCGACGACGGCGATCTCGGGATCGACATGCTGTGTCGAAACGCTGAAGGCCGGACCTTCCGGCATCAGATAGCCGATCTCCTTCAGGAAGCCCTTGTAAGCCTCCATGTCGAGCGGCGCGCCGTTTTCGCGGTACCAGTCGTCGAGCTTCTCCTGCATGGCGTCGCGTTTGGCGAGCAGTGCGCGGTTCTTCGGCGCGAGGTCGTGGACGATCGCCGAAAAACCCTCCCAGAATTTCTCCGGGTCGATGCCGGTGCCGGGCGCGGCTTCTTCCGCCACGAAGTCATGGAGCTCCCGGGCAATCCGCAACCCGGCGATCTCGATGCGGTCGGTCATCAGCACGTCTCCAGATAGGTAGGCTTTGCCGGCCCTTTGGCATGTTGAGGGGCAAGGGTCAATTCGGCTTAGGGTGAAGGCTCCGCGCGGCTTTCCCTTCTCCCCTTGTGGGAGAAGGGGGAGGCTGCGCTTATACCGCAATCCGCGGCCGTCCAGATGCCACCGCCACCACATGCGCCTCTATGAACATGCGCTGGCCCTCGATGGTCGAGACCTTGAACTCGGTGGAGACGTCGATCTCGGCGTTGTCGGTGCCGGCGTCCCTGGCGCGCTCGGCCGCGATCGCGCGCACATCGGCTTCAGCCGCCGCGACCGCCTTTTCCTCCTCGGTGAAGTCGCGCACCGTCTGGCCGGAGGCGAGGCGGAACAGGCCCTCCTTGGGCTGGCTGACGCGGGCTTCGGCCGAAACGCGCACCTGGCCGACCACGGCGCCGAGCGCATTGGCGACATCGGTGTCTTCCGGCACGATGCAGCCATTGCCGATCAGCGGCGGCAGACCGGCATAATGCAGCGGCGCCGACGCGCCGAGGCCGATGACCGGACGGTCGAGCGCGACGGTGAAACGCGCGATGCCGGGATGGCCATCGACCGCGCGCTGCACCAGCGCGTGCGCGACGGTCGCGGCGCCGTCCAGCCCGTCCTCGGCGAAGGCGGTTTCGAGGATGTATTCGGCCGACCAGCGGGTCAGCGTGACCAGCACCCGCTCGGCGAGCGCTTCCGGCGTCGCGGCGATCGCCTGACCGCGGCCGTCGCGCCGGCGGGCGAAAAGCTCGGCGCCGAGGCGGGCGGCGGCGGCGTCCCAGTTCGCCTGCTTTCCCACGACATGGGCGGCATCGGACGGGGTGAAGCCCGAGATGTGGACGAGCCCGCGCGCGACTAGCCGGTTCAGCGTGGCGTTCTGGGCGTTGGAGGTCAGCAGCCGGTCGAGCGCCAGCGGCACGGCGCCGATCGCCTCGTAGAGCTTGGCTTCCGGCGCGGTGAGGCCGGCGGCGAGCCGGTCCGGCACGCCGGTGCGCAAGGCGAAGCGCCCGTCCATGCGGCCGGGGTTCGGCGCGCGCAGCTGGCGCTCCAGTTCCGATGTCACAGCCTCGCCATGCATCATGCCGGCCAGCGCCAGCGGCACCAGGCGGCGCGGTCCGAGCAGGATCTTCGGGTCGAGCGCGCCTTCTTCCAGCGCGACTTCGGAATCGCCGCCGAGGCCGAAGGTGCGCATGGCGACCGCCTCCACCATGGTGCGGAAGCCGCCGACGGTAGCGCCTTCCGGATCGAGCCGCGGGCGGCCGCCATCGAGCACCGCGACGTCGGTCGTGGTGCCGCCGATGTCCGACACCATGGCGTCGTCGAGCCCGGTCATGTGGCGGGCGCCGACGAGGCTGGCGGCGGGGCCGGAGAGGATGGTCTCGATCGGCCGCTGGCGGGCGAAGGCGGCCGACACCAGCGCGCCGTCGCCGCGCACCACCATCAGGGGTGCCGCGATGCCGCGCCTGGCGAGGAACCCTTCGGTCGCGGCGACCAGCCGGTCGATCATCGAGATCAGCCTTGCGTTGAGCAGCGTGGTCAGCGCGCGGCGCGGGCCGCCGAGCTTAGCCGACAATTCATGGCTGGCGGTGACCGGCAGGCCGGTCTTCTCGCGGATCAGGTCGCGGGCGGCGAGTTCATGCGCCGGATTGCGGGTGGCGAAATAGGCGCAGACGGCGAAGCCAGACACCGATCGAGCAAGCTCCGGGAGCGCCGCCTCGAGACCGGAGAGGTCGAGCTTCGCCGCATTGCCGTGCACGTCATGGCCGCCGGGGCAGAACACCACCGGGTCGGTGCCAAGCGCGGTCTTGAGACCATCGCGGGCAAGATCGGCCTCGGAAAAGCCGATCATGACCAGCGCCACGCGCCCGCCCTGGCCCTCGACAAGCGCGTTGGTGGCCAAAGTGGTGGACATCGAGACGAGTTTTATCGCGGCGGGGTCTGTGCCGGCCTTTTCCAGCACCGCATCGACCGCGCCGGAAATGCCGACGGCGAGATCGTGGCGCGTGGTCAGCGACTTGGCCTTGGCCAGCACCTTGCCTTTGCCCGGCTTATCCTGGGGGCCGCCCTCCTCCGACCATAGCACCGCATCGGTATAGGTGCCGCCGGTGTCGATGCCGAGGAAGATAGGTGTTGGCTTGGCGGTCATTGGGGCGGCGGTCCGGGCAAAGAGGCTTGTCGCCTGCCCCTTAGCCGATACCGGCTGGCGGATAAAGGCGGGAGGGGTGGGCCAGTGGGGTCAGCCGATCTTCCCCTTTGTGGGGGAGATGGCGGCAGGCCACAAGGGCGCTGTCCCGTCAGCGTTGCGCACTTGGTTCCTCGCCCCCGCCAAAGGTGGGGGAGAGGAACGTCGAGCCTGCCAGCGCAGAGTTCCTTCGCGCCCCCCTCAGCCCTGGCGGGCATCTCTCCCACGAGGGGGAGATCGGCAGCTCCGCTGTCGGCGCCTGCGAGAGCTACGCGGCAGCACGGCGCCCTAAAGTTTCGCCGCAGAGAGAAAAGGCCGGCGCCGCCTACTTCGCCGTGACGGTGCCCTTCATCGAGCTGTGGATGGCGCAATGGAAGGGGTGCGCGCCGGCGGTCGTGATCTTGACCTTGGCGCTCTTGCCCTTGGCGAGTTGGCCGGTGTCGAACGCGCCGTCGAGCGCGGTGGCGGTGTGCGTCATCGGATCGGCGTTGGTGAAGGTGATGGTGTCGCCGACGGCGACACTGATTTTCGAGGGGTTGAATTTCATCCCCTTGATCTGCACCGCGTGATTGGCGGCGTAGGCGGGCATGGCCAGGGCAAGCAGGGCAAGAACGAGCATGGTGCGCATGATGGATATCCTCCTGAGCGCGAAACCTCATGCTTAACTAACGCGGGCGCGGCATTTTTCATCCCACGAACCCAACTCTTTTATGCGAACCATCGCAGAACGGCTTGTTGGCCGAGTGGCCGCAGCGACAGAGGAACACCTTGGTGGTGCGCGCGATGGTGTGGCCGGTACCGGTGACGATCTCGGCATTGCCCTCGACCTTGAGCGGGCCGTTGGCGGTCGGCGTGACCTTCAGCGGGCCATCCCGCGCGTCCAGCACCTGCGCTTCCTTCAGCGGCGGCTCGCCGGTGGCGGTGAAGCCGGCCTTGATGTGACTGTTGTCGCAGAACGGCTTGTTCTTGGATTCTCCACATCGGCAGAGCGTGGCGCGGAACAAGGTCTCCTCGCCCAGCACGATCTCGGCATGCACCGCAAGCGGGCCGTTTTCCCTGACCCGCACGGTGTTGACCACCGGCGGCTTCTCCTGCGGCCCGCCGTCCTTGCGGTTGTAGGTGATGGCGCCCGACGGGCAGTTCTGCGCCAGCGCCACGACCTGCTCGACGCTCGCCGCTTCCGGATGGATCCACTCGCCCGGCGCGTTGGGCACGAAGACATGCGGGTTGCCCAGCACGCAATTGCGCGAATGGATGCAGCGCTTGCCGTTGAAACCGACGTCGATCTTCTCGCCTTCGACCGTGCCTGCCATTTGGGTGGGCTCTCCTGTTTGGGTGGAGACAAGGCTTAGGGCGCGGGTGTCAATGGCGTCAAGCTGGCAGCCGTCTCCTTCTCCCCTTGTGGGAGAAGGTGGATCGGCGCGCAGCGCCGAGCCACCACCCGGGGGCAACCCGCGGGTCTCGCCCCGTCTGACCCACAAGGGGAGACGGGGAACGCGCCCACCTACTCCGCCAGGTCGACCGTCTCGGTCGAATGCTCCGTGCAGATGAAGCAGCAGGTGTCGCAGGGCTGGTCGTTGTCGGGGCCGACGCCGGCGGTGACGGAATCGTTGCCGTCCACCCAGGCGCCCCAGCAGATATGCTCGCCCGGCTCGCAGGAGATCGGCACGGATTTCTTCGCCTTCGGGCGGATGAGGAACACCTTGTCGCCGCCCGGCCAGACTTTCTGGCTGTCGCGGCTGAACAATTCCAGTGCCACGCCGTCCGAGCGCTGGTTGCGCACGTAGACCGACATGTCGGCGGCGAAGGCCGGAGAGGTGAGGAGTAAGGCGGCGAGCAGAGCGCGAATCATGGCGAGGTCCCCGCCGGGAGTAGAGCACGGGTGGAGAAGCCGCGCGACCTCCCCTTCTCCCCTTGTGGGAGAAGGAGTAGCCCTACCGCCGCACCACCACATGCGGCGCGAATTGCTTCACCGCATCCACCAGATCCTCCCCGCGCACGTCGAGCGAGGAGATTTCCATGTGCACGGTGGTCTTGCCGAACGGCATCAGGCCGAAGACGTTGGCGGAGGAATATTTTATCTCGTCGGGCGGCTCCCCGGTGAGCTCGAAATTGAGCATCGCCGCGCCCTTGCCGCCGGCGGCAAGCCGCACGCTACGCACCGTGCTCCACGGCACCAGCACGTCGCCCGCGCGACTGTCGCGGAAGCCGTGGCTGTTCATCGCCACCTTGACCGAGGTGTCGAATGCGCCGCGCGCGATGAAAGCACCGAGCCCCAGGCAGGCGACGCCGAGCAGCGCGATCCACAACACATGCCCGCCATCCGCGCCCGAAGCCACGCCCTGGAGCGCGCCGAAGCCGAAAATGCCGCCGATCAGGAAAGGCCCGAACGCGGGCAGGATCTTTCCCGACGGGCTGTTGCGGATTTCGAGCGGGGCGGGCATCGCCTTCGCGCTCACCGTCCGGCCTTGAGCAGCGTCCAGATCCAGCCGATGAAGGTCAGCACCAGGAACGGATAGCCGAGCGCCGGCAGCGGCGCCGAAGTGGGCAGGAGCGGCGCGCCCCACAGGATCATCAGGACCGAGACGGCGAAGAGCACAGCGGCGACGAAAGCGGTGAGCCGCATCCAGAGCGCAAAGGTGGCTTGCGCGCTGACCATGACCAGCCCCGCCGCCCAGAGCGCAATGCCGCCGGCATAGGAAGGCACAGAGGCCTGCAAGCCCGCTGCATTGCCGGCCAGAAGCAGGCTTTCGCCGGCCAGGAAAGTGAGGAAGCCGGCCGCGACGAGGTCATTGCCGAGCCGCTGGTATTTCATGGTGAGGAGCGCTGCCGCGACGACGATGCCCACACCGTCGATGGTCCACAGCGTTTCGCGCAGCGCATCGCTGGCGACGAACGTGCCCGCCATGCCCAAAGCGCCGCCGATGGCGAGGCCGATCGCGGCGACGGTATCCGAGGTGGAGCGCATGCGATGGATCCCCGAGCTGGGGGGGAGGATACAACGAGATGGGGGGGCGGTGAAGGGCGGGCGCCCAATATAAGCTTGCCTAGCTTTCACAGGGCGTGTAGCGGATTGGCAACGGTGAGAAGCCCCTGACCTACGCCACTCTCAGAAACATCAGTTGACCGTGCCCAACCTTAACCGATCTCTTCGAAAAACTCGTCCGTATTTATGCAACGGACACCAACTTGCTCTGCCAAAATCTTTATTCTTGTCGTGGTTGAAATAACCTCTCCAGTCACTACTGTCATTCCGCAGCGATGCGCTGTTGCTAACAGTGCTATTTTATCCTGCACTTCATCCGAATCGATGTCCGGATAATTTTGCAACTGATCTGTGAAGGCTGCGGCGATCTGATTATCGCTAACTTTCTTTCTGATGATGGAGAAGCCCGCGATTTTGTCTTTTTCATCCGGAAAAACACTCAGAAAACTTTCCTTAGACGCACTCGTCAAACAAAGCTGGCCGCCTTCGCAATCATCAATGATTTCATGTTCTTCGTCCGTCCCCTCGGCAAGAGTTCGTTCGAGCGCTTCGTCGTCAAAAAGATAATTCTCGGATGGCTCGTCAGATCCCATCGTAAGATCGGACCTCCGAGAGCCGCTGCTTAGCCGCCCTAGATAAGTCTGGCAGATATCCGGGCTTCAGTCTGCTGGCCTTGAAGACAGCCATGCCTGTCAGCCCGCTCTCCCTGAAGCGATCTGGTACCAACTGACCGAAAAGAAAGCCAAAATGGGCCAATTTTACCAAGCCCTGATCGACACCTTCTTCAGAGCCACCACCGCCGCCTAGGTCTTCCTCGCTTGGTAGATAACCCTTAAACTGCGACTTCCATGATTGCCAGAAACCACCTGCAGCGTATCCGCATTCTATAAGCCTAATAACCACCGCCTCCATGCTGACTTTAAGCTTATTCGAAAGCCATTTGATGGTTGAATTTGAAGTGTGATCTCCTTTTCGATTATCCAAAAGTCGCGATATCAATTTCCGCGGCATCAAAATGGCGGCTGCGAACTTATTACAGAACCTCTCAACGCGAGTGGCAGGTTCATACGGATTTGATACCCCGTCCTCTCCTAGAAGGACGTGACCGAGCTCATGTGCAAGTGTAAAGGTTCGAGATGACTTTTGCTGCTTAAATGAGTTAATCAATATTACAGGTATATCGTCCTTCGACCCATACACAAGTCCCTTGAATGCCTTCTCATCAAACGAATATACGAGAACGCTTATGCCTCGTTGCTCAACGCGACTCCGGAAAAACATAAAGAATTTATCATGCGAAGGTATTTCTAACTGAGTCGTGTCCTCAATTTCAAGATTTCGGCGCCACCATCTGGCTTCTTGTTCGACGTCCGACGTCAGCGTCAAGGAGCGTTCGTTTCTCGTCCATCGAAGGCTTCGTGTATCCGCAACAGAAATGAGGAGCCTTTGAATTCCAGACGCAAACTCGATCGCGTCGAGGATCGGCCCGGGCTCCCCCTTATACTGAGGCATGTGCGCCCGAAAATTTATGTCCTTTGATTTGCTGGGAGCAGACCGCCGGAAAAAGCTAAATTCCTTCACACGAAAAAACTTCGCGAACTTCTTAAGCTCGCCGCTTTTTGGTTGTGCCTCGCCAGCTTCTAGATCATTGTATCGATCTATTGGAACATTGCACAACCTAGCCACTTCAGAGGCAGAATACGCCAACTGAGTTCGTAGCGAGTGCAAAATCGCGGGGTTGAATTCGACGGATTCGTAGTTCGCCATGGTATAAATTATGCCTAATATCGGTGAATATTCAAGTGTTATTCAGATCGGTTTCGGCCTGAATTTAGCAGTTAGCTATGTGAATTTGTTCGTCAATCCAGCGCTGTCTCGAGCAGAGCGGGACGTAGCACGATTTAGCTGGTGGATTGAGACACCCGAACGATTGAAGGAAGTGGCTGGCAAGAAGTTAGACCTCGCAGAGTTCGAAGAAGCCCTAAGCCATTGGCTCCAAAAAATTGATAGAATGACACATGCAATCGAAACCCATCGTCGCGGCCCTATCTGTTGCGCGCTCTTAGCTGCCTTAGCTCTCTACGTTTCAATGCTGTTTACAAGCGTGCAGCTCGGCACTTTGAGCATAGCTGCCATCGTATTTTTATCCATTGCTCCGGTTATCTTGGGATCTGGGTATCTTTGGTTCCGGACCCGGGAAGAGCGGGCGGCGGAGAGAGAGGCTTGTAGAAGGGCCAACAATCTTTTCATGCCGAAAAGATAGTCACGACTTTATGGGCACGGAAGGCTTTTGCCTGCGCGTGTGCGACGGATCTCGCCTGAAGGCCGGTTTCCCTTGCCGGTACACACCTTCAGCGTCGCGCTACCGGTGGCAACCCTCGGCTTTCGAAGCCTGCCATCGATTCACTGGATCGGGATGACTTTGGCGCGTTCAGAGCGCCAAAAAAGGAGGCACCGCACTGCCGGAACGCCCGAGATGGGACCCGTTGCCTTTGGCATCTCCCACCGAGTCAATGCATCCGGCAACGGGCCGGACCGCTCAATCCCCCATCTTCAGCGCCTGGATAAACGCTTCCTGCGGGATATCCACCTTGCCGAACTGGCGCATCCGCTTCTTGCCCTCTTTCTGCTTGTCGAGCAGCTTGCGCTTGCGGGTCACGTCGCCGCCGTAGCATTTGGCGGTGACGTCCTTGCGCAGCGCCGAGACGGTCTCGCGGGCGATGATGCGGCCGCCTATTGCCGCCTGGATCGGGATCTTGAAGAGGTGCTGCGGGATCAGCTCCTTCAGCTTCTCGCACATCTGCCGGCCGCGCTTTTCCGCCGCCGAGCGGTGCACCAGCATGGACAAAGCGTCAACCGGCTCGTCATTGACCAGGATCGACATCTTGACCAGGTCGCCCTCGCGATAGTCGGTCAAATGATAGTCGAAGGAGGCGTAGCCCTTGGAGATCGACTTCAGCCGGTCGTAGAAATCGAACACCACCTCGTTCAGCGGCAAATCGTAGGTGAGCATGGCGCGCTTGCCGACATAGGAGAGATCGGCCTGGATGCCGCGCCTGTCCTGGCAGAGCTTCAGGATGCCGCCGAGATAGTCGTCGGGGGTGAGGATGGTGGCGCGGATCCACGGCTCCTCGATCGAGGCGATCTTGACCACGTCGGGCATGTCGGCCGGGTTGTGCAGCTCCTTCACCGTGCCGTCATTGAGGTTCATGCGGTAGACGACGGAGGGCGCGGTAGCGATGAGGTCGAGGTTGAACTCGCGCTCCAGCCGCTCCTGGATGATCTCCAGATGCAAGAGGCCGAGGAAGCCGCAACGGAAGCCGAAGCCGAGCGCGGCCGAGGTTTCCATCTCATAGGAGAAGCTGGCGTCGTTGAGGCGCAATTTGCCGACGGCGGCGCGCAGATCCTCGAAATCGGCGGCGTCGACCGGGAACAGGCCGCAGAACACCACCGGCTGCGCCGGCTTGAAGCCGGGCAGGGCCTGCGCGGTCGGGCGCTTGTCCTCGGTGATGGTGTCGCCGACGCGGGTGTCGGCCACTTCCTTGATGGAGCCGGTGAAGAAGCCGAATTCGCCGGGGCCGAGCTCGTCGACATTGACGCGGGCCGGCGTGAAGACGCCGGTGCGCTCGACGAGGTATTTGGCGCCGGTGCCCATCATGCGGATGGTCTGGCCCTTCTTGAGTACGCCGTCGATGATGCGAACCAGCACGATGACGCCGAGATAGGCGTCGTACCAGCTATCGACCAGCATGGCCTTGAGCGGCGCCTTGATGTCGCCCTCGCGCGGCGGCGGCAGGTCGTTGACGATCGCCTCCAGCACCTCCGGCACGCCAAGGCCGGTCTTGGCCGAGATCAGCACGGCCTTGGAGGCGTCGATGCCGATCACCTCCTCGACCTGCTCGCGGATGCGCTCGGGCTCGGCCGCCGGCAGGTCGACCTTGTTCAGGACCACGACGATCTCGTGGTTGTTGTCGATGGCCTGGTAGACATTGGCCAGCGTCTGCGCCTCAACGCCTTGGCTAGCGTCGACCACCAGCAGCGAGCCCTCGCAGGCGGCGAGCGAACGCGACACTTCATAGGCGAAGTCGACGTGGCCGGGCGTGTCGATGAGGTTGAGGATATAGTCCTCGCCGCTCCTGGCGCGGTATTTCAGCCGCACTGTCTGCGCCTTGATGGTGATGCCGCGCTCGCGCTCGATGTCCATCGAGTCCAGCACCTGCTCCTTCATGTCGCGCTCCTCCAGCCCGCCGGTGAGCTGGATCAGCCGGTCGGCAAGCGTGGATTTGCCATGGTCGATATGGGCGACGATGGAGAAATTGCGGATGTGGTCGAGGGGCGTCGTCATGCGCCGCGCTTTAGCAGGGGCGGGGTTGAGGGGCAAGCGGAACGCTTTTTCCCGCTTCTTCCCTGGCGGCTGAAGCGACGATCACGCGGCGCTCACGGAAAATTCAAATGCGCTTAAACATTCATGCACCGCTGTAGGGCACGCTTCGCGCCCTGATGGCAAACCAGCTCGATGCCGCGACGACGAAGGCCCGCGAAATGTCCCACGATGCCTCAAAGTTCAGCCCGGCCGGGACGGCGAGGCGTTTCCTTGCCGGCCGCGACGGCTCGATGATGCCGATGATGGTGCTGTTGACGATCCCGCTGCTGGCGGCGGTCGGCTTCTCCGTCGACTACACCTCGGCGGTGACGACGCGCGGCGACATGCAGAACGCGCTGGACGCCGCGGTCATATCGATCACCACGCTGCCCACCACGACCAGTTTTTCCGACCGCCAGACGGCGCTGCAGCAGGCCTATGCCGCCAATGCCGGCCAAGGCACGGCGACGCTGACGGGCGTCAATGTCGACACGTTCGGCACGGCGACCTTCACCGCCACGGCGAGCTACCCGATGCCCACCACCTTCATGCAGATCGCGCGCATCGATTCGGTGCAGGTCGGCGTCGGCTCCTCGGTGCGCAAGACGCCGGCGCTGGTGCAGACCACCTTCAAGGTGACGAAGGTGTCGGGCTACTGGGGCAAGACCATGACCCTGTGGGGCACCAGGTTCGGCCAGACCAACGCCCAGAAGCTGATGACGATCAGCTACAGCTATAATGGCTATGGCGATCCGAAGGGCTACGGAACCACCACGGTCAGCACCGTCAACGGGTCCACCTCCACCGTGGTGCAGAAGCAGGTGTGCACGACCAGCACGGTGAAGAACTTCAACAACCTGCCGACAGGCGCCATCACGCAGACCAGCGGCAGCAAGAAATATGTGACGACCTGCGCCGACACGTTCTATCCCGCCAACAGCGCCGGCGCGGTGGTCGACGTCAGCCAGATGGACCAGCTCTATCTCGAGATGGACGTGCCCTCCGGCAATCCTACGGTGCTCAAGTCCAACGATCCTAACACCTCGAACCGGCTCTATATCGGCACCAGCACCACCAACATGCCGGAGGTGGCGACCGGCCAGACGGTCGACATCTTCACCGCCGTGCCCTGCGGCACGACCGGCTACCAGGCCTGGGAGGACGGCGGCAATTCGGTGCCAGCCGATGTCAGCAACGCCGACTTTTTCTACACCGTGCAGGGCAAGTGCGACTACAACCAGCGCCCGTCCAACACGGTGCTGACCCAGTAGCGGCGGCCTCTCCTCCCCTCCCTTGTGAGAACGCGCGCCGATCACAAACCGGTGAAGCTGTAACGAAGTCCCGCGCCGTGGCGAAATGGGAGCATGACCCCACAGTGGAGACTGCTTCCCATGACCGGAACGACAACAAGAGCCGCCCTGTTCGCCGGCGCGATGCTGGCGGCGAGCGTGGGCGCGGCGGCCGCGCAACCGCTCACCGTGGTCGAGCTGTTCACCAGCCAGGGCTGCTCGTCTTGCCCGCCGGCCAATGCAAACCTGATCAAGGTCAAGGACCAGCCGGGCGTGCTGGCGCTGTCGTTCAACGTCACCTACTGGGATTATCTCGGCTGGAAGGACACGTTCGGCCGCAAGGAGTTCACCGACCGCCAGGTGCGCTACGAGCCGCCGCTTGGCCATGACGGGCCGTTCACGCCGCAAGTCGTGGTGAACGGCAAGGCCGACGCCGTGGGCGCGGCGCCCGGCGAGATCCAGCGCCTGATCGCCGACAGCGATCATCCGAACGGTCCCGATATCACGCTCGCCGACGGCAAGGTCAGCATCGGCGCAGGCAAGCCGCCGGCGGGCAAGGCCGATGTCTGGCTGGTGCGCTACAACCGGGGCGTCGTCGAGGTGCCGGTGGCGCGCGGCGAGAACACAGGACGCACGCTGCCGCACGCCAATGTCGTGCATGCGCTGACCAAGCTCGGCAGCTGGAACGGCGCGGCCGCGACGCTGCCGCTGCCTGCCGCCGACGGCGGGTTCGCGACCGCCGTGCTGGTGCAGAGCCCGGGCGGCGGACCGATCCTGGCCGCCGCCGTCAACTGACCTTCTTCCCCTTCGCGCGGGGCCGCGGAACGCGGCAACGCATAACCCGGCCCGCTTCCGCGCGCCAAAACCAAGGAGACTATCATGACCAAATACCTGACCCTGCCGGCGCTTGCCCTAGCGCTTTCCGCCTCCGTCTTCGTGGCCGGCGCCCGGGCCGACGACACGACCAATGCCATGAAGCCCGCCAACGCGATGGCGACCGACGCCATGAAACCGGCGACGGACGCCATGAAGCCGGCCGATGCGATGAAGCCCGACGCGATGAGCACCGAGGCGATGAAGCCCGCGACGGACGCGATGAAACCGGCGGATGCGATGAAGCCGGCCACGGACGCGATGAAGCCCGCTACCGACGCCATGAAGCCGGCGGACACCACCGCCCAGTAAGGCGGGCCTGGCTCCCGGATTGCCACCCGGATTGCCAGGAGCAATTCGGAGCAATCCGGCCTCTCCCGGGCAGGGAGAGGAAGGGTGAGCGCCGTCGGCGGATACATGCCGCCGCACGGCAAAGTGAGAGCCGCTTCGTGGCTGCGTTCGTATATAGTGGAACAACAACAAGGAGACCCAACATGACCGGCATTGAAAAGAAAGCCGCGCGGCCGTTCCTTGCCAAGAGCGCGCTGGTTGCGCTGGCGCTCAGCGCGGCGGCGGCCGTCTTCTGGCAGAGCCCGGCGCGCTCGGCCGAGGACGCGGTGGTGATCCCGCCGCCGGCGATGGACGAAAAGGCGACGGGCGGCATCGAGAAGGCCGTGTTCGCCGGTGGCTGCTTCTGGGGCGTGCAGGGCGTGTTCCAGCACGTCAAGGGCGTGAGCAAGGCGGTGTCCGGCTATACCGGCGGCAGCGCCGAGAACGCCGTCTACGAGATCGTCGGCACTGGCCGCACGGGGCATGCCGAATCCGTCGAAATCACCTACGATCCGTCAAAGGTGACCTACGGCCAGCTCTTGCAGGTCTATTTCTCGGTCGCGCACAATCCGACCCAGCTCAACTACCAGGGGCCGGATTCCGGCACGCAGTACCGCTCGACGATCTTCGCCGAGAATGACGAGCAGAAGAAGGTCGCCGAGAGCTATATCGCCCAGCTCGACAAGGCCAAGGTGTTCGGCAAGCCGATCGTCACGACGCTCGAAACCGGCAAGACCTTCTACCCGGCCGAGGATTACCATCAGGACTTCCTGACGCTGAACCCGACCTATCCCTATATCGTCTACAACGACCTGCCCAAGATCGAGAACCTGAAGTCGCTGTTCCCGAAGCTCTACAGCGAGAAGCCCGTGCTGGTGCTCGCCTCCAGCAAGAGCTGACCAGGGCCGGCCAGGCCGGCGCGAATTTCGGGGCGGACGGTTCGTAGGACCTCCGCCCTTTGTCTTGCCGGCGGACGTCCGCAATGTGACGCAGTTCATAGAGGCATGCCCGACGCTGCCAGACACTGACATCCTGTCTTTCGCCGCCACGAAACCATCGCCGTCACCCCTTTCGAAGATTCTGTTTCAGCCGATCCGGGACCCTGCTTCCGGCGCGGGTTCCGTTGGCTGCATGGATGTGCCGGGCGTGCCGGCGCCGCATCGGGGAGAAGCGACAGATGGCCGTGGACATAAGGGTTTGCGTCTACACCAACGGCGACGACGCCTTTGTCGCCTGGGCGCCCAGCGACTTCATCGCGGGATGCCGGGGCTTCCTTCTGGAACGCGGCCGCAAGGCCGGCGCGATCGAGAAGATCGAGCCGGTGGAGAACCGCGTCGGCTTCGCCAGGGACAAGCCGAAATCGGGCGACCACAGGCCGTCGGACCTGTGGCCGTTCCAGCGCTTCAACTGGACCGACCACGCGGCCGATGCGGGCAATGTCGTGCGCTACCGGGTGACGGCGATGATGAGCTCCGGCCCCGGCCGGCCGCTGACCAAGGGCGTCTCCAGCGACTGGACGGACTGGAAGACGCTTGCGACCGATGCCGGCGGCGGCTTTTCCTGCTACTTCAACCGCGGGCTGGTGCTGTCACAGTTCGTCGCCCGCTACATGGCCAAGAACAGGCTCACGCCCGCGGCCTTCAAGAAGAGCCTGCGGACCAATGGCGACGCCAAATTCCGTGCCTTCCTGGAAGGCGATCTCGGCCTGCGCATGGCCGGGCTGACGCAAGGCACCGGCGATGAATTGCATGCGGCGCTCTACGAGCTCGGAGACGCGAGGCTGGAAACGGCGCTGATCGAGCTTGGGCCGCGGCTCCATCTCATCCTCGCCAACGGATCCGACAAGACGGGCGACGGCAACGCGGCGGCGCGCAAGAACCTCAACGGGCACGGTATCGCGACCATCGACCGGATGCTGAAAGCGAAAGGGCTCGGCCACAACAAGTTCGTGGTCGTGTCGGAAGACGGCGAGCCGAGGAAAGTGTGGACCGGGAGCACCAACTGGAGCACCACCGGCCTGTGCACGCAGGTCAACAACGGATTGCTGATCGAGGACAGGCATGTCGCGGCGCATTTCCGCAAGCATTGGGACCTCCTGAAGAACGCCTCGCCGCCGAAGACCGAGCCGGCCGATTTCACGCCGGCGCTGATGGCCGACAACGACGCGCCGAAGACCTTCACGGTCGGGAGCGCCAGGGCGACGGTGTGGTTCACCCGCACATCGAACGGGGCCGACATGGATGCGCTGCGCGAGGTCATCGCCTCCGCCAGGCAGGCGGTGCTGTTCCTGATGTTCACGCCGGGCAAGCAGGGGCTGCATACTCTGGCCGGCCAGCGCGCCAGGGAGAGGGGCATGTACGTGCGCGGCGTGGTCTCGACACTGAGCGCGCAGGAGGGGGGCACCGGGCAGAACTTCCTCGACATCGGCCTGGTAAGCAGCGACCGGAAATTCACGCCGGACCGCTACGCGGTGGCGCAGCCGCAGGGTCTCGACGCGCCGCTCGGGCCATGGATCGCCGAGGTCAACCGGCCGGCCTTCCTGTCGCAGATCGGCCACGCCATCGCGCACTCGAAGATCCTGGTCACCGATCCGCATTCGAACGACTGCGTGGTGGTGACCGGCAGCCACAATTTCTCGGCGCCGGCGAGCGAGAAGAACGACGAGAACCTGGTGATCGTGCGCGGCCACAGGAAGCTTGCCGTCGCCTATGCCACCCACGCGATGTCGGTCTACAGCCACTACCGCTACCGCTCCTACATCCGCGAGATGCAGGCGCAGGGCAAGACCCCGTGGAGCTACCTGGACGACGACGACCAGTGGCTGAAGACCGAGCTCCGCACCAAGGCGCAGGAAATCGCGTTCTGGGGGCAGGGCTGACCTTCTCCCCGTAGCAAGAAAGCTGGCAGTGTCCAGAACTGTCAGCAGCGGCGTCGATTGACGGTTGCGCCGGGCGGTTTGCGACCTATATCAGGTCACCTTTTCCAGCCGGCCATCTTTCAGCATGTCATCCATCATCTCGATCTCCGGTGTCACGAAAACCTATGCCACCGGCTTCAAGGCGTTGAAGGAGATCAATCTCGACATAGAGCGCGGCGAGATCTTCGCGCTGCTCGGCCCCAATGGCGCCGGCAAGACGACGCTGATCTCGATCGTCTGCGGCATCGTCAACCGCTCGTCGGGCAGCGTCACGGTGGATGGGCACGACATCAGCCGGGACTACCGCGCCGCGCGCAGCCTGATCGGGCTTGTGCCGCAGGAGCTGACGATCGATGCCTTCGAGACGGTCTGGGCGACGGTGAACTACAGTCGGGGCCTGTTCGGCAAGGCGCCCGACAAGGACTTTGTCGAGAAGGTGCTGCGCGACCTTTCGCTGTGGGATAAGAAGGATTCCAAGGCGATCACGCTGTCCGGCGGCATGAAGCGCCGGCTGATGATCGCCAAGGCGCTGTCGCACGAGCCGCGCGTGCTGTTCCTCGACGAGCCGACGGCCGGCGTCGACGTGGAGCTGCGCCAGGACATGTGGGCGATGGTCAGGCGGCTGCGCGAGGACGGCGTCACCATCATCCTCACCACGCATTACATCGAGGAGGCCGAGGCGATGGCCGACCGCGTCGGCGTGATCAACAAGGGCGAGATCATCCTGGTCGAGGGCAAGGCCGAGCTGATGCGCAAGCTTGGCCGCAAGCAGATGAGAATGGAGCTGCGGGCGCCGCTTGCCGCCGTCCCGGACGGGCTTTCGCATTATTCATTGGAGCTGTCGGGCGACGGCAACCAGCTCACCTACACCTACGACAACCAGAGCGACCGGCCGGGCGTCGCCTCGCTGATCCGCGACCTCGAGGCGGCCGGTGTCCAGTTCCGCGACCTCGACACCAAGAACAGCTCGCTCGAAGAGATCTTCGTCAATCTTCTGAGGCAAGAGCCATGAACCTGCGCGCGGCCCCCAATTTTCGCGCTGTGTGGGCGATCTACCGGGTGGAGATGGCGCGCGCCTTTCGCACCGTGCTGCAGAGCATCATCTCGCCGGTCATCTCGACATCGCTCTATTTCGTCGTCTTCGGCTCGGCGATCGGCTCGCGCATCAACGAGATCGACGGCATCCCCTACGGCGCCTTCATCGTGCCGGGCCTGATGATGCTGTCGCTGCTGACGCAGTCGATCTCGAACGCCTCCTTCGCCATCTATTTCCCGAAATTCGTCGGCTCGATCTATGAGCTGTTGTCAGCGCCGGTTTCCTATCTGGAGATCATCATCGCCTATGTCGGGGGCGCGGCCACCAAATCGATCATGCTCGGCCTGATCATCCTGGGCACGGCGGCGCTTTTCGTGCCGCTCAGGATAGAGCATCCGTTCTGGATGATCGCCTTCCTGGTGCTGACGGCGGTGACCTTCAGCCTGTTCGGCTTCATCATCGGCATATGGGCGAAGACCTTTGAACAGTTGCAGCTGGTGCCGCTGCTGATCGTCACGCCGCTCACCTTTCTCGGCGGCAGCTTCTATTCGATCCACATGCTTCCGGGCATCTGGAAGACGATCACGCTTTTCAACCCGGTCGTCTACCTGATCAGCGGCTTCCGCTGGAGTTTCTACGGCAAGGCCGACGTGTCCGTCGGCGTCAGCCTTGGCATGACGTTGGTGTTTCTAGCGATCTGCATCGCCATCGTCGCCTGGATCTTCAAGACAGGCTACCGGTTGCGGAACTGACCGAGCTCCGCTTTCTCTCCCGCACTTTGCGAGGACGAGGAACAGAGCCTTTCAAACGGCCTTGATCAGACGCAGCAGCCCCAGCATCTCCACGAAGGTTCCTTTCCGGAAGGCGATATAGGTCGGCTCCTCGACGCCGTGGAAGCGGCGCTTGAAGGCCGCCTGGCCCTGCAGGTTGAAGCGGGAGCGGTTGACCCAGGGCGAGTCGTAGGCGCGCCGGAAGGTGTTACGCCAGAAATCCGATTCGGCGAAGCCGCTGCGCTCGATGTCCAGCAGAGGTGAAAGGCCAAGTGTCACCACCGAGATGCCCTCCTCCCGAAAGCGATCGACGGCGAATTTGGTCAGTCCGACCTCGGCGTGCGGCGTGGCGTCGGTCTGCTTGCGCTTGAAGGAGGTGGTGTAGCCGAAGACCTTGCCGTCGCGAAACAGGGGGTCGAAATCCAGGATGGCGACAAGCCTGCCTTCGGGGCTGTGCAGGAGGAAGCGGCGCATATCGGCGCCGGGCTGGATGGAAAAGCGACGGTTCAGGAAGCCCATCTCCCAGCGCTTGATGATGCGCCTTTTGCGCCATTCCACGGAAAGCTGCTTGATCTCGTCGAGCAGCATGTCGCCCGTGCCCTCGGCGAACACAAAACCCTTCCTGGCCAGCCAGCGTTCGGAATAGCGCACCGTCTCGTTGCGCTTGCCCGAGAAATCATGCTCCGGCAAATGCAGCCTGGTGTCGATGCCGAGCCGGTTGACGTGGTAGCCGAGACCTGCGAGCACCTTGGCCGTGTCGGCGCCGATCTGCACGAACCAGGGGTCGCGGGCGACCTCGACGAAGCGCTTGATATAGGCCGGACGGTCGGCCGGGTCCGCCACCGGATCGCCCAGCGCGAAATGACGGCTCATCTTGGTGCCGAAGGCGATGTAGCCGTCGCCGTCGCTGAAATAGGACAGCTTCTGCTGCACGGCCGTGGAATAGGCGAGCGAGAAATCGCCGTGGCGGCGCACCAGCCCAAGGCGTTCCTCATCCGTCAGTTCGCGCCGCGGTACCTTGGGCGCCACGGCATCGAGAAGCCTGTCGAAGTAAATGCGCAGGGGCGCCATGAGCTCCGCATGCCAAGACGTGATGACCTGCCGCCCTCAGGTCGCGAATCGCTGGCGACCGCTGCCGGCCACGTCGCGTCTGCGCGATATAGAATGCAATTGGCGGCGAATGAAGGGCAAACCTCGCGCCTCCTCCGCTATCGTCACAGGATGCGCGAACGTGCGTCGTGTAGTGGCTTGACTTTCTATGCTATGTTATATAACAAGTTATCTAAATGGAATGACGAATCATGGAAGACATCCTCCGATCCCTCGGCTTTCTCTGCCTCGGCAGCCGGATGAAGCGCATTGGCGAGCAGTTGCAGGCCGATACGCAGCGTGTGCTCGACCGCTTGGACATGCGCATCCAGTCGAGCCAGTACCCACTGCTCGCCGCGCTCGACAGGCTGGGTCCGCTGCCGGTCGGCGAGCTGGCGCAAGCCCTGGGCGTCGCACAGCCGGGCGTGACGCGGATCGTGGCGCTGCTTGCCGATCTGGATCTGGTCGAGGTCAATCCTTCGGAGGACGACCAGCGGCGCAGGATCGTTTCGCTCAGCCGCAACGGCAGGTGGCTGGTCGACAAGGCGAAGCGGGACATCTGGCCGAGCATCGAAAATGCGGTGGCGGATTTGTGCGCCGATCTTTCCGGGCCGCTGCTTGGACAGCTTGCCGCCATCGAGGATCGTCTGGCCGCGACGCCGCTCCATCGCCGCGCCGAAAACGCCAGGGGTGCCGCGTCATGACACATGTCCTCGACCGTCCCGTCTGGAGCGCGCTTGCGACGCGGCAAAGGACTTTCGCCGAGGGCGATGACCGCGCGCGCCGGTACCGGCCAGCGATCATCCCGTTCGCCGCTACGGCGACTGACGATCCGGAAAGCCTGCACGCGCTCGGAAGGCTGGTTGCCGCCGGCGAGACCGTCATCCTGGCCCAGGCCGAAAGCATCGTCCTGCCTCCGGCGCTTGTCGTAACGATGACGGCCGACGCCGTGCAGATGACTGCCGAGCAGGTCTTGCAGACGGTTGCCGATCCCCGGATCGAGCAACTGATGCGGCAGGACGCTACCGAGATGCTAGCGCTCGCCTCGCTGACGAAGCCCGGCCCATTCACGCTGGAGGCCTTGAGTCTCGGCGAATTCTGGGGCGTGAAGATCGACGGCAGGCTGGCCGCGATGGCCGGCGAGCGCATGAAGCAGCCCGGCTATTCGGAACTCAGCGGCGTATGCTCGCATCCGGATTATCGCGGCGGCGGCCTCGCCAGGCTGTTGTCGCTGTTTGTGGCAAACCGCATCATTGCGCGCGGCGAGGTGCCGTATCTGCACGCCTTTGCCAACAACGTCGCGGCGATAAGGCTATACGAGTCGATCGGCTTCCGTCTGCGCAGCGCGATGAACATCGCGGTGGTTCAGCGGGCGGGATAACGGCTGTCTTGATCAGGCGGATTTCGAGTCCGGCCGACGGAAGCAAACCGTCTCCATCAACATCTCTTCATCGACCATGCCGGCATTGTAGAGCGCGAGCACAGTCAGCGCGATCTCCCGCGCCTCGGCCGACTCGGGATGCGCCTCCCGCTTTCGGCAGGCCTCGTCGAAGACGCGTTGCAAGGCGGCGACCTGGGCGGGTTTCAACAGGCCACGTTCATAAATGGACTTCGGCATGGTGATCTCCTGGCGAAGAGCTAGGGCGCCACCATAAAAGACCAACCTTTCACGAGGCCTGATTGACTTCAACCAGAACAGGGGGGCCGGATCCTGCCGAGCCCCCCGCCTCGTCCGGCGCTTCGCGCCTCACACCGCGATCTTGCCGCCGCCCTGCTTCGTAATGGCCACCACCGCGGGGCGCACCGGCATGTCGGGCTTGAAATCCGGCCAGCGGGTCGACGGATCCTCGTAATAGGACGGGCGGCCGAAGCCTTCCCAATCCTCGCCGCCGTCGCCCGGATGCTGCACGGCGACGAAAGCCGTCTGATCGTCCGGCGCGAAGAGCGGGCCGCACATCTCGGCGCCGATCGGCACGCGGAAGAACAATTTCGACGTCGCCCGCGCGGCGCCTTCGGTATCCAGCGCCCAGAGGCCGTCCGTGCGGCCGGTGGCCTTCGGACCCTGGCCGTCGGTGGCAACCCAGAGCCGGCCGGCCGAATCGACGGCGCAGTTGTCCGGCATGCCGAACCAGCCATTGGCGGTGGTCGCGGTCGAGAAGGTGGCGCCGACATCGGCAACGGAAGGATCGCCGCATTTCAGCAGCACTTCCCACTTGCCCTTGGCGGCGGCGAAGTCGCTGCCGTCCTCGACGATCTCGATGATATGGCCGAAGGCGTTGGAAGCACGCGGGTTGGCGGCGTCGACCTGCTCTGCCTTGCGCTTGGAATTGTTGGTCAGCATGACATAGACCTTGCCGTTGCCGGCATTGGGCTGGATGTCTTCCGGCCGGTCCATCTTGGTGGCGCCGAGCAGGTCGGCGGCGCGGCGGGTCTCGATCAGCACGTCGGCCTGGGAGGCAAAGCCATTCGCCGCCGTCAGCGGCCCCTCACCGAACATGATCGGCATCCATTCGACCGAACCGTCCTCGGCGAACTTCGCCACATGCAGCGTGCCGTCGTCGAGCAGGTTCATGTTGGCCGCGCGGTCGTCGGGGTTGAACCTGCCGGCGGTGACGAACTTGTAGACATAGTCGAAGCGTTCGTCGTCGCCGAGATAGAAGACGACGCGGCCGTCCTTGGCGACGATCGATTCGGCGCCCTCATGCTTGAAGCGGCCCATGGCGGTGCGCTTCCTCGGCACCGAGTTCGGGTCGTTGACGTCGACCTCGACGATCCAGCCGAAGCGGTTGGGCTCGTTCGGCTCCCTGGCGAGGTTGAAGCGGTCATAATGCGCGCCCCATTCATAGGCGCCTTCCGGTATACCGAGGCGCTTGTAATTGGCGGATTCCTTGTGCCCTTCCGGCAATTCGCCCGAGAAATAGCCATGGATGTTCTCCTCGGCCATCACATAGCTGCCCCAGGGCGTGACGCCGCCGGCGCAATTGTTGAGGGTGCCTATGACCCTAGTGCCGGAGGGGTCGGCATTGGTCTTGACGCGGTCATGGCCGGCGACGGGGCCGGAGAGCGCCATCTCGGTGGTCGACATGATGCGGCGGTTGAGCTTGCCGTCGCGCACCACCTGCCATTTGCCGCCTTGCTTGCGAATCTCGACGATGGTGCCGCCATGCGCCGCCATCTCGACATCGACCTGCTCCTTCGAGAGCGGCGCGACCTCGGCGGTCTTCTTGCCGTCCTTCTCGACGATCGAAACGATGCCGGGAAACATAAGATGCGGGTTGGTGTATTCGTGGTTGACGACCAATAGGCCGTGCTCGGGGGAGCCATCGATCGGGATGTAGCCGACATAGTCGTTGTTGTAGCCGAACTGCCTGGCCTGGGCTTCAGCCGATTGCTTAACCGGATCGAATTCCGGCGAATCGGCAAAAAGCGGATCGCCCCAGCGCAGCAGTACGTCGGCGTCATAGCCGGGCGCGACGTGGTGCCTGTCGTCGATGCCGGCCTCGAGCTCGTCGAAGTTGAAAGCCGAAGCCTCGGCGGCGCGCGCCTCGCCGGCGGCGACCAGCGCCAGCGGGCTGACGGTGGCGGCGATGGCCGAGACCGCCAGCGAGCCCATCAGGAAGCCGCGGCGCGAGAAGCGCGCGGCGATGATCTCGCCCATGGTGCGGTTATCGGTCGGGTTGACGGGCGGGCCGTCATTTTCCTCGAGCTGGCTGGTGCGGAAGCGGCTTTCAGGGGTCGCGGTCATATATTGTTCCTCTGGCTTCATGAGGTGGCTTGAGCTTTTGACCTTTCGACCCCTAAAGCGAGCCGATCACATTTTCGTGACATCACCGTGATCAAACCGCAACGGTTGTTTGCCAAGTGGTGAGGCCGGCGCCGTGGTTGGGATGCCGTCCGTGGTCGCGCGGCATCTGGCACCCGGCCCGCGGTGACGCTTCCGCGACACCCGGCTTATAGTCCCGGCGCACGCCCGGTCCGCCGCGATCAGCTTGACGGTTTCCCCCGCTTCGGAAACAAGGGCTGCGGCCGGCGTGGCGGCGGCGCTTGAAAAGGGGACGGCAAGTGAGCTTCTGGGGACTGGCGCAGCTCGGCATTTCGACCGTGATGTTCCTGCTGGCGGCAATGGCCGCCAAGCAATGGGGGGTGGCGCCGAACCTGGCCAAGCTCCTGCTGACGCTGGCACTCTACACGGCGGGCAATCTGATCATGCTTCGGCTCGTGCGCGAGTTCGGCATGTCGGTGTCGTTCAGCCTGTCGGCGGTGATCCAGCTTGTCGCAGTCAATGTCGTGGCGATCGCCTTCTTCGGCGAACGGCTGAACACGTTTCAGGCCACCGGCGTGATGCTGGCCATCGCGGCCGTCGCGCTGATCACGCTCGGGCCCTATATGCAGAAGCTCTAACCGGCGAGCCTTCTGATGAGACCACGTTTGACCGCGCTGCTGACCAGGATCGAATTTCCCCTGCTTCTGGCCGGGCTCGTGGTTGCCGGCGGGCTGTGGGGCTTTGAGGAATTGATGGAAGTGGCGCGCGCCACGACGCCGCACGCCTTCGACACCGAGATCCTGCTTGCCTTCCGCCATGCCGGGCAGCCGGACAGCCCGATCGGTCCGCTTTGGCTGCAGGGAGCCATGCGCGACGTCACCGCGCTCGGCAGCACCGTTGTGCTGATGCTGATCACAACCGCGACGATCATCTACCTGCTCTTGATCCGCAGACCGTCGACGGCGCTGTTCGTGCTCGCTGCGGTCGCAAGCGGGCAAGCGCTCGCCACCCTGCTCAAGCATGAGGTCGACCGGCCCCGGCCCGACCTCGTCTCGCACCTTGTCAACGAGACATCGCTATCCTTTCCAAGTGGCCACGCCATGCTGTCGGCTGTCACCTATCTGACGCTCGGTTCCCTGGCGGCACGCTTCCTCCCGGACCGCCGGACGAAGATCTTCGTGTTTTCCCTTGCCGTCCTGATCACCGTGCTGGTCGGAACCAGCCGCGTCTATCTCGGCGTGCATTGGCCATCCGACGTGCTTGCCGGCTGGTGCGCGGGCTTTGCCTGGGCCATGCTGTGCTGGCTTGCGGCCCGCCTGCTGCAACGGCGCAAGGTTGTGGCCGATAGCGACTGATCGATAACTGATACATGTATAATGATGCTTGAGACATTGTAATTTTTACAATATGCATCTTTGCAAGTTCTCAGAGACGGGTCCCGGCCGATGATTACAGCCGCACAGATGCGCGCAGCACGGGCGTTGACCGGCATCGACCAGAAGACACTCGCCGAGCGCGCGGGGGTCTCGCTTCCGACGATCCAGCGCATGGAGGCGAGCGACGGCGTCGTCAGGGGCGTGGTCGACACGCTTATGAAAGTCATCCAGGCGCTCGACGAAGCGGGTGTGGAGCTGCTCGGCGAGAACCAGGCCAGCGAGCGCGGCGGAAGAGGCGTGCGCCTCAAGACCATCGCGGCGCAGAACCCCCAAGGCTGAGCCGCCAAGGCCGAACCGGATCGACCCGGTCGACGGATACCTTCTCAAATCGCCGCTTCGATCGGCTCGGCAAGCTTCGGATTGGCGCGCGCCGCGATCAGGCAACCGGCAACGATCAGACATGCACCCGTCAGCGTCGTCCAGGTCACCTTTTCGCCGAAGAAGAACCAGCCGAGCGCGATCGCCCAGATGAAGGCCGAGTATTCGGTCGGGATCAGATATTGCGCTTCGGCGCGGGCATAGGACCAACTCATCAGGAATTGCCCGGCGAGCGACAGCACCGTCACCCCGATCAGGGCAGGCCAGAGCTCCCTCGGCAGCTCAACCGCTAGCCAGGGCGCGGCGAGACCGAGGATGATTGCGACGAACAGATTCTGGAACAGCATGATCTCGATGGGTCTGGCCAGGAGCGCCTGCCGCCGGGAGAGGATCAGATTGTAGCCATAGAACACCGTCGATACGAGCACCGCGACGGTCCCCAGCAGAGCATCCTGCGAATGGCTTGCAGCGCCGAACTGGCCAGCCAATATGATCGCGACCCCCGCCATGCCGGTCAATGACGCCCATACCACCTGCCGCCCTATGCGCTCGCCCAACAGCAGCGCCGCGAGGAGGAGCGCAAACAGCGGCGCCACGAAACTGAGCCCGATTGCCTCCGCGAGCGGCAGCCGGGCGAGACCCCAGAAGAACAGGACCAGGACGATGCAGGCGATCGCGGCGCGCAGCGCATGCAGGCCCAGCACCGGAAGGCTCGGTTTCGAGCGCGACCCCGCCGACCATGCCGCGCCCGCGACCACGGCGGCAACCGCGCTGCGCCACAACAGCACGTTATAAACGCCGACGGCGATGACCAGAGATTTCATTGCCGCATCCATGCCGGACAGCAGGAAGATCGCCAGCGCGCATATGAGCACCGGGATCATCGGGGAAACGGCCCCGGTCGGGCTGGATGTCTTCACGGCTTGGCTCAATCGTAACGGATTGGAGCCGGATATTCCGGAGCAGGCGGCGGAACCAGATGGCAGCCCCGCCGATATGCCGGTCCAACCCCATCGGCGATCGACACTTGATCGCTTGCAGTCACACCCCAGCCGGCTGTCCTGTCATTGCGGCAGGAGGGAGCGACCACAGGGGCCTCATGCCGCCTTTGCCTCTTCCTGGGGGCCGGCGAGATCGTCGCGCGCTTTGCGGGCGAGCCTCTTGGCCGAACGCTTGGGGCTGTCGGCGAACAGGTCGGCGGCGCCGGCGAGGCAGGCCTTGGCCAGCCTCCTTTCGGAGCGCTTCAGCAGCTTGCGCAAAAGCCTGGTCTCTTCGGCGGAGCCGAGCGGCTCGCCTTCGGCATCGAGAAGCGCGCGCATGACGAAGACGTCGTGCAATTCGCCGAGCTGCTCGCCGAGCTTGTCGACCGCCTTGCGGCGCCCCTTGATCGGCGCCGGCCACAAGCGGCCGAGCAGGGACAGATGCATGGAGTGGGCCTTGGCCGCCTTGCGCAGGTCGTGAAAGTCAGTGTCCTTGCCACGCGACCGCGCCTTGTCCAGCGCCTTCTTCGCCCGCCGCAAGGTAGTGCGGGCACCCTCGGCCAGGATGTCGGCCGCCTGCTCCGGCTGATCGGGCAGGGCCAGCCTGGCGATACGCTCCAGGCCCTCCCTGCAGGCGGACAGGGCCGCATTGATGGCGGCGTCGAGGCCGGGACCGGCATGGAACTCGTGCTGGCGCAGCACCAGCCGTTCGCGCACGGGATCGAGGCCGCCGCCGGCCGCTTGCTCCGGAAAGGCATCGGCCAGGCGATCGATGGTCTCGATGAGCGCGGTCGCCTCGCGCGGGCCGGCCAGCAGCGCCGACACCTGCTTGTAACATTCGTTCTCGGTCTGGCAGAACGATTCGTCCCCGGAACGAACCAGGCGCAGCAGGGCTCGCACGCTCTTCAGCCGCTTGCGGCATTTGTGCAGTCCCTGCTCCGGCTTCTCGCGCGCCGTATCGAGATGGCCGATTGCCTTGCCGATCTCATCGGCCAATATGCGCCTGACCTCGCCGGTCAGCGGCAAGCGCGGATCGATGCGAAAGCTCATGCGGCGATCTCCGGAATCCCCCCGAGGGCCAGCGACGCGTTGTAGAACCTCGACTCGCCGGTGACCTCGCGGCCGAGCCAGTCGGGCAGCATTTCGTCGGATACGTCCTCCGACGTCTCCAGCTCCGCGATCACCAAACCCGCGAGCTTGCCGCCGAAAACATCGACTTCATAGAGATAGCCGCGGTGTCTAACATGGTGGCGTGTCTTCTCGATGACACGTCCGATGGCGAACGCCATCATTTCCTCGGCCTCGGCGAGCGGGATCGAATATTCGAATTCGTCGCGCTCGCGCGCCCTGTGACCGAACTTCAGCGTCAGCCTGGCGGCGCTCCCATCGCTGATGCGCACGCGCACCGTGCGGCCGGGCTGGGCGGCGAGATAGAACTGACGAATGCGAATTTCCGCCTCGACCCCGTCGCGCCAGGCGGGACCGGAGACCAGGAACTTGCGCTCGACTTCCTTGCCCATGGCCGCGCACTAAAGCCCGCGGGGGTCGAGAAGGCAAGCAGGATAGAAGTCATATTTGACTTTAATCAATCGATTGATTAAACACGAGCAATGAACAGGCAATCAGGTGCGACAAGACGGCAACGCGAGGCCACCACCGCCGACCAGACGCGCGCGGCACTGGTGCACGCGGCGCTCAAGTTGTTCGGAAGGCAGGGTTTCGACGGCACGTCGACGCGCCAGATCGCGGCGGAAGCCAAGGCCAATATCGGCTCGATCGCCTACCATTTCGGCGGCAAGGAGGGCCTGCGCGCCGCCGCCGCCGACCATATCGTCGATACCATACAGGGAATTGCCGGCCAGGCGCTGGGCGACGTCCAGGCGGCCGAGACCCTCACCCCGGAGGCAGCCAGGGCCCAGCTTTTCGCCGCGCTGGAGCGGATGGTGGGCTTCGTCGTGGCCAGTCCGCAGGCCGGCGAGATCGTTCAGTTCGTGCTTCGCGAGCTCTCACACCCGACCGCCGCGCTCGACCGCATCTATGCGGGCGTGTTCGAACCGACGCACCGGCGGCTCTGCCAGGTCTGGGAACAGGCGACCGGCGAGGCGGCCGAGAGCGAGGCAACGCGGCTCACGGTCTTCACCATGATCGGCCAGGTCATCTATTTCCGCATCGGCCGCGAGGCCGTGATGCGCCGCATGGGATGGCGCGAGATCGGCAATGAAGAGGCCGCCAAGGTGGTGGAGGCCACAACCGATAACCTGAGGGCGATGCTGGCGGCGCGCGGACCGGCCGGCGGCAGGAAGGGCAAATCATGAGCTTTCTCTGTTCGCTGCCGCTCGCGGCCCAGCTGCTCGGCGCCTGCGCGCCGGCTGCGCCCCTGGCCGTCGGCTATGTCGAAGGCGAGTATGTGCTGATGGCGCCGATCGAGGTGGCCCAGGTCGCGACGGTGACGGTCAGGCGCGGTGACCGCGTCGAGAGCGGCACGGCCGTGGCGACGCTCGAGGACGCCGACGCCAGGATCGAGGTGGCGCAGGCCGAGGCAGCACTTGCGCAGGCGCAGGCGCAGCTTGCCGACCTGCAGGTCGGCAAGCGTCCCGAGGAAATCGCCGTGCTCAAGGCCCAGGTCGACATGGCGAAGGCCCAGGCCGCCGACGCAAAGCGCAAGTACGACCGGGCGAGCGACCTCTACAAACGCGGCACCGGCACGCAGGCCGATTACGACACGGCCTCGGCCTCGCTGGAGACGGCCAATGCCCAGGTCGGCCAGGCCGAGGCCAATCTCGCCGTCGGCAATCTGCCGGCGCGGCCAGAGACCATCAAGGCCGCAGACAATCAGGTAAAGCAGGCGCGGTCGGCCCTGGAGCAGGCCGAGTGGCGCCTGTCGAAGCGGGTGCTGACGGCCCCCTCGCCCGGACGCGTCAACGATGTCATCCGCAATCCCGGCGACACGGCCGGGCCGACCGCGCCGGTGATCTCGATGCTGCCGGACGGCGCCGTGAAGCTCAGCGTCTACGTGCCCGAAAGCGCGTTCTCGTCGGTCAAGATCGGTACCAAGCTCAACGTCCACTGCGACGGCTGCGGGGCGGGACTGAAGGCACGCGTCAGCTATGTCTCGCCCGATCCGGAATTCACGCCGCCCGTGATCTACTCGCTCGAGAACCGGCAGAAGCTGGTCTATCTGGTCGAGGCGCGGCCGGACGGCGATGCCAGGCCCCTACAGCCGGGCCAGATCGTCGACGTCGATCTCGCGGATCTCGGGCAATGAATGCCATCGACGTTCGCGGTCTCGTCAAGCGCTTCGGCGGCAAGACGGTCGTCGACCATGTGACGATGACGGTCGCCGAAGGCGAGATCGTCGGCTTTCTCGGGCCGAACGGCTCGGGCAAGACGACGACCATCCGCATCATGTGCGGGCTTCTGACGGCGGACGAGGGCGACGGCACCGTGCTGGGCTTCAACATCCGCACCGACGCGCTCAAGATCAAACGCGAAGTCGGCTACATGACGCAGAAATTCTCGTTCTACGAGGATTTGACGATCGGCGAGAACCTCGAGTTCGTGGCGCGGCTCTACCGGCTGAGGCCGGTCGAGGAATATGTCTCGCGGACCCTGGAAGAGCTCGGCCTGACGAGCCGCCGCAACCAGCTGGCGGGCACGCTTTCGGGCGGCTGGAAGCAGCGGCTGGCCCTGGCCGCCTGCATCATGCACAAGCCGAAGCTGCTCTTGCTCGACGAGCCTACGGCCGGCGTCGACCCGAAGGCGCGGCGCGAGTTCTGGGACGAGATCCACCGGCTGGCCGGCGGCGGGCTGACGGTGCTGGTCTCCACGCATTACATGGACGAGGCCGAGCGCTGCCATCGCATCAGCTACATTTCCTACGGCAAGATGCTCGCCACCGGCACGGTGGACGAGGTGGTGAGGAATGCCGGGCTGACAACCTTCGTGCTGCAGGGGCCGCGACTCGATCAGGCGGCCAAAGCGCTGCAGGGCCGGCCCGGTGTCGACCAGGTGGCGCCGTTCGGCGCGACGCTGCATGTCGTCGGCTCCGACAAGGCGGCCTTGGAAAAGGCACTCGCCGATGTCGAGAAAGACCACAAGGACGTGACGGTGACGCCGGGCGAGACCAGCCTCGAGGATGTGTTCATCCAGTTCATGTCCGGCTCGAAGGACAACATGGCATGAACGCGATCTTCTCCTTCGCCAGGCTGGGCGCCCTGCTCATCAAGGAATTCATCCAGATGCGGCGCGACCGCATCACCTTCGCCATGATGCTGGGCGTGCCGCTGATGCAGCTGGTGCTGTTCGGCTTTGCGATCAACAACGACCCGAAGAGCCTGCCGGCAGCGCTCGTGGCGACCAGCAGCGACCCCTATACGCGGGCGATGGTCTCGGCATTGCAGACGACCGGCTACTACCGCTTCGACCATGTCGCGCAAAATGCCGCGGAAGCCGAGTTCCTGATGGCGCGCGGCGACGTCTCCTTCGTCGTCACCATCCCCGCCGATTTCGCGCGGCGGGTGGAGCGCGGCGACAATCCGCAGATCCTGATCGAGGCCGACGCCACCGACCCGTCCGTTGCCAGCGGCGCAATATCGACGCTCGGCACCGTTGCCAGCCAGGCACTGCTGAGAGCCCAAGGGACCCAGGACGCGGCCAGGGAAGCGTCGCGCGGCCAGCTCGATGTCGTCGTGCACCGGCGCTACAACCCGGAGGGCGTTTCGCAATACAACATCGTACCCGGCCTGCTCGGCGTCATCCTGCAGATGACCATGGTGATGATGACGGCGATGGCGCTGACCCGGGAAACCGAGCGCGGCACCATGGAGAACCTGCTGGCCATGCCGTCCAGCCCAACCGAGATCATGCTGGGCAAGGTGCTGCCTTTCCTCGTCGTCGGCGCCGTGCAGGTGGTGGTGGTGCTCGTTGCCGCGAAGCTCCTGTTCGCCATCCCCTTCGTCGGCAGCCTGACACTGCTGCTCTCCTCGGTGCTGGTCTTCGTGCTTTCGCTGGTGCTGCTCGGCTACACCATCTCGACCATGGCACGCTCGCAGATGCAGGCGATGCAGCTTACCTTCTTCTTCTTCCTGCCATCCCTGCTGCTCTCGGGCTTCATGTTCCCCTATCGCGGCATGCCGGGTTGGGCGCAGGTGCTGGGCGAGATCTTTCCGCTCACGCACTTCCTGCGCATCACTCGCGCGGTGATGCTGAAGGGCGCGGATTTCAATGCGGTCGCGACCGAGGTCGGCTGGCTGGCGGTGTTCGTCGTCGTGTTCGCCGGCACCGCCCTGCTGCGTTTCCGGCGGACGCTGGACTGATCTTGCTCGATGCCCCGCGTGGCGCGGTGCCCTGCATAGTGACGTCTCGAGCCCCTCGCATCCCCCTGGCGGGAGGTGGGCCGCGCTACGCGGCCATGATCCCGGCGTAAGTGCCGAAATCGACATTGCCGCCGGAGAGCACCACGGCGACGCTTTTGCCCGCGAGGTCGATCTCGCCGGATTCGAGCGCGGCAAACGCGACGCAGCCACCAGGCTCGACCACCAGCTTGAGATAGGCCATGGCGTCGCGCATCGCCTGCGCGGCGGCCTTGTCGGAAACCGCGATTGCGCCGGCGAGATTCCTGCGGTTGATCTCAAAGGTGATGGCGCCGGGCTCGGCGGTGAGCAGCGCGTCGCAGATCGAGGCGTGGCCGGGTTCGTTCGCGACGCGTTCGCCCTTTGCCAGCGAGCGGCGCGTATCGTCGAAATGCTCGGGCTCGACGGCCCAAACGGCGGTCCGCTGCGAGAGGTGCTTGACCGCCACGGAAATGCCGCTCGCCAGGCCGCCGCCGCCGCAGGGGATGACCACGGCGTCGAGCGCCACGCCGAGGGCTTCCGCCTGCTTGATCAGTTCCAGGCCGATCGTGCCCTGGCCGGCAATGATGGCCGGGTCGTCGAAAGGCGGCACCAGCGCCATGCCCTTTTCGATATAGGGACGCACGACCGCCATGCGGTCGTCCTTGAAACGATCGAACGGCACCACCTCGGCACCCATCCTGCGAACATTGCCGACTTTCATGGCCGGAGCGTCGGCCGGCATGGCGATGACGGCCTTGACGCCGAACATGGCCGCGGAAGCCGCCACGCCTTGGGCGTGGTTACCGGAGGAAAAAGCGACGACGCCGCGGCCGCGCTCGTCCTCGCTCAGCGTCGACAATTTGTTGTAGGCGCCGCGGATCTTGAAGGAGCCGGTGCGTTGCAGCGTCTCGGGCTTGAACAGGATACGGCCGCCATAGCGCCTGTTGAGTTCGGGCGATTCGATCAGCGGCGTTTCGACGATCAGGCCGGAAAGCCGCGCGGCGGCGGCGCGGATGTCGGAGATGCCGGGCAGGGGGAGCATGGGCGAGCCTCGCAGAGGGATGGGTCGACTTATGCTGCACGCAAAACGAGGCGTCGCGCCAACGAAAAAATGTGATGGAGACAAGGTTGCAGTCTTGGCGAGTTGGCGTTCCTTCGCGCCCCCGTCTGTCCTGCCGGACATCGCCCCAACAAGGGGAGGAGATCAGCCGTCACCTCGGCCTTCACCAATCACGAAGGCGGAAATTGAAGCGTGACGGCGACGCTGCCAATCTCCCCTCTAGGGGAGACTGGCGGTAGGCCAGAGGGGCCGCTGTCCCGCCGGCATTGCGCAAGTTGCAGCCAGCCAGCTCACCCCAGCAGCGTCTTGGTCCTCTTGCTGCCGCCAAGCTTGCGCCAGGTGTTGAAGCGGTGGGTGGCGGCGGCGAAGGAGATCTTCATCTGCTGGGAAACCGTGTAGCGCGACTTGCCTTCGTCGAACAGGCGGTAGCAGCACTCGGCGCCTTCCTCGGTCAGCTTGCCGTCCGGCGTCTTGTTGTGCGGGTTGGCCGGGTCGAATTTTTCGATTTGCTCTTCGACCAGGCCCTTCAGGCGCTGCAGGTCGGCCTCGATGCTGGCGATGAGATCGAGAACTGGCTTCGCATCGCATGCGTGCGGAGGCTTCTTGTCCTTCATTCCGTTGCTTCCTTCAATTTCTGCTGTCGCCGACTATATAGGCTAACATTCAGTGATAATGAAGGGGCGACCAGGTTCCGCTAGATTGCTTTTTCCGGCGCGCAGCCTTGCCATTCGCAATTGACGCCGGGCGGCCAAGATCCTAGTTTAGAATCATTCTAAACTAGAGTGATCCCATCATGCTTTCCCGTGTTTTCGGCTTCGGCCGCCGTTCATTCGATTCGTTGTCGGAGCAGGAGATCCTGGCGCTGGCGATATCTTCCGAGGAAGATGACGGGCGCATCTACCGCGCCTATGCCGACGGCCTGGCGCAGGATTTTCCGCAGTCGGCCAAGGTGTTCGAAGCCATGGCCGAGGAAGAGGACGGCCATCGCGATTCCCTCATCGAGCTGCACCGCAAGCGTTTTGGCGAGCGCATCCCCCTGATCCGGCGCGAGCATGTGAGGGGCTTTTACGAGCGCAAGCCGGACTGGCTGGTGCGGCCGCTCGGCATCGAGCATGTGCGCCGGCAGGCCGAGGACATGGAACGGCAGGCCTACCGCTTCTATGTCGAGGCGGCCAAGCGCACTACCGACGCCTCGACCCGCAAGCTGCTGGACTGGCTGGCCGCGGCCGAACTCGGCCACGAGAATTCCGCCCATGAACTGGAGCAGAAGCACCTCCCCGGCCAGGTCAAGGAGGAGGAGGCGAATGTCGAGCAGCGCCAGTTCATCCTCACCTATGTCCAGCCGGGGCTGGCCGGGCTGATGGACGGATCGGTGTCGACGCTGGCGCCGATCTTCGCCGCCGCCTTCGCCACGCATGCGACGTTCCAGACCTTCCTGGTCGGCCTCGCCGCCTCGATCGGCGCCGGTATCTCGATGGGCTTCACCGAGGTCGCCTCGGACGACGGCAAGCTCTCGGGGCGCGGTTCGCCGCTCAAGCGCGGGCTTACGGTCGGCATCATGACGACGCTGGGCGGTCTCGGCCACGCGCTGCCCTATCTCATTCCTTATTTCTGGACGGCCACGATCGTCGCGGCGGTGGTGGTGTTCTTCGAGCTCTGGGCGATCGCCTTCATCCAGAACCGCTACATGCAGACGCCGTTCTGGCGCGCCGCATTCCAGGTGGTGCTGGGCGGCGCGCTGGTGTTCGGAGCGGGTGTGCTGATCGGCAACGCGTGAGCCGGCCTCCCCTTCTTTCCCTTTAGGAGAAGGGGAGTCGCGCTCATCCATTCACCGCCTTGCTATCCGCCGGCGCCTCCGCCCTCTCCGTCAGCCCATAGTCACGCACGACATGGGCGATGCGCAGACGATAGCCGGCAAAGATTGCGCCGCGGCCAGCTTGCTGCGCCTGCCGATGCTCGTCGGTGTTGCGCCAGGCCTTGACCGCCTCTTCGTCGCGCCAGAAGGACAGCGACAGCACACGCCTGGGATCGGTGAGGCTCTGGAAGCGCTCGACCGAAATGAACCCGTCAATGCCGTCGAGCAGCGGCCGAAGCTCGGCGGCGATGCCGAGATAGGCATCGCGCTTTCCTTCCGCCGGCTGCACCTCGAAGATGACTGCGATCATCCCTCTATCCCTTCCCTGACCGTCACGTCGGTTTTGAAGACCTGCCGCGGACCATGCGGGCCGGAAACCAGGGTCAGGAAGACACGGTCTTCCTTGAGGATGAATTTCTCGCGCCGCGCGAACTCGTAGTTTGCCTTGCCGGCCGGGTCGTCGGCAAGCCGCGCGCGATAGGCTTCGTAGGCCGCGAGGCTCTCGATGTTATAGGCGGCATAGGCTGTGGTGGCCGAGCCTTCATGCGGTCCGAAATAGCCGATCAAATCGCCGCCGCAGCGCGGAATGACCTGGCCCCAGGCGCGCGCATAGTGCTCGAAGGCCGCCTTGCCGAACGGGTCGAGCTCGTAGCGGATGAAGCAGGTGATGGTCATTTCGGTCTCCTCGGCGGTTGGCTTGCGGACGATGATGGTTCGACCGCGGTCGAAGCATCGCTTGCGCGGGTATGCTAGGCATCCTCCTGTCAGGAGTGTTGCCCGGGCTGCTTGAGATAAGGCCAGGATAGTGGTTCCCTGACTGGAATGCTTCGATGAGGATCGAACCATGCGCGAAGGACCCGATATCGCCCGCATCGCCAGCCTGGTCGGCGACCCGGCACGCGCCAACATGCTCAACGCGCTGATGGGCGGGACCGCGCTGACAGCGTCGGAACTGGCGCTGGAGGCAGGCGTGTCGTTGCCCACCGCTTCCTCGCATCTGTCGAAGCTGATGGATGGCGGCTTGCTTACGCTCGCGAGCCAGGGCCGCCACCGCTATTACGGCCTCGCCGGCGCGCAGGTGGCCGGCATGATCGAGGCGATCATCGGCGTCGCCGAAGCGATCGGTCCAAAACGGGTGAGG
>Ga0315336_1001922_pt1 | contig 35239 bp, 31 predicted proteins | sample ASW5metaG_FD_204512 | JGI IMG/M metagenome (GOLD analysis project Ga0315336, IMG submission 204512) | Ammonia-oxidizing marine archaeal communities from Monterey Bay, California, United States - ASW #5 | ecosystem: Environmental > Aquatic > Marine > Intertidal zone | place: USA: California... | reverse complement strand
TCCCCGAATATTCTAATTATTGTCCCGAATGGGAAGAAGAACGGCGCGGATGAATGTCACCCGCGCCGCATTATTAAGTCGACTAGTTACGTGTCCACTCTTCAGCAAACGCTAGTTCTGAATCCCATGGGTTCAAAACAACGTTGCCAAGTGCATTTGACGCAGCTGATACACGGCCACGGTGAATAAGTGGAATCATCACATATTCTTGCATAAGAGCATCGTTCATTTTCTTAGCCATCGCAGCACGCTTCTCAATAGAAGCTGTTTTGCCCATTTCGGCGCTTAGAGCGTCGTAATCTGCAGAACAGAAGCGCGGCATGTTGTTGCCGATCCATTGGTTAGAAGGTGATGGGATTTCTGAACATACCCAGTTGCCCATATAGGCTTCAGGATCTGTACCATCGAAGTTGTTTGTGTACATTTCGATGTCAGCAAAGAACTTTTGGAATGTGTCAGGAGATGACTGGTCACCACCGAAGAACACGCCAGCGTCGATGTTACGCAATTCAGTTTCAACACCGATAGCTTGCCACATTTGTTTGATCAAAGCTTGTGTGCCTTGACGAACAGAGTTGGTTGATGTTTGGAAAAGAATTGACAAACGAACGCCGTCTTTTTCACGAACGCCATCGCTGCCCATTGCCCAACCGGCATCATCTAGAAGCTTGTTAGCTGCATCAACGTCTTGTGTCTTACAAGCGTCGTTTGCAGTTGAAGCATAAATTGATGGTGCAGGAAGAACGTTACAAGTTACTTGGCCGTTAGGACCGTAACCAACTTCAACCAAGATTTCCCGATCAATTGCCAATGAAAGCGCTTTACGCACATTGATGTCGCTATTGAATGGGTGCGCGCCGCCTTCTACAGTACCGCGTTTGTCACCAAGGTCAGGGTTAACGTCTGTCAATTGAACCATCAAACGCTCAACTGATGTACCGAACGCAGCAATGATCTTGCCTTTGCCCGCAGCTTGCATTTGATCAAGAACTTCAGGCTCAACCTGTACGTTCCAAGCATAATCGAACTCGCCAGTTTCTAGAACTGAACGTGTTGTCGCAGCACTATCGCCACCACCTTTAAGCACTGCAGTCGCAAATGCTGGCTGGTTAGGATCGCGGTAGTTGTCGTTAGCTTTAAATGTCACAACGTCGTTCGCACGGAACTCGTCAACAACAAATGGGCCAGTACCAATTGGACCAAAGTTAGCTTCAGTACACTCTGGAGCTTTCGCGCCCATGCAATCTTTAAACTGAGCTTCTTGGATCACTGGTGAAGTGGCGCCAACAAATGGGCCGTATGGGAAAGGCTTAGCAATAGAGAAGTTCACACGAACTGTGTGATCATCTAGAGCTTCAACGCTTTCAACATCAGCGAAGTTTGAAGCAGCGTTACAACCGCCTTCTGGATCCATGCAATAGTTTGCAGAGAACACAACGTCGCTAGCTGTCATGGCTGAGCCGTCTGACCAAACGATGCCTTGCTTCAATTTCCATGTTATTGAACGTAGGTCAGCAGCGACGCCGCCATTTTCAATCGTTGGAATTTCTGCAGCCAAAGCCGGGTCCATTGAACCGTCTGGACGGTAGTTTGCCAATGGATCAAGGATCAAAGACGAAGCTTCAACGTCCTTTGTGCCACCTGACAAAAATGGGTTCAAAATGGAAACTGCTTGCCAATACGCAATGTTTACGTTTCCAGCTGAACCACGTTCTGCTTGTGCAGCTGTAGCAGCAAAAGCTGATGCAGCGGCTGTCGCAAGAACGAGGGTTTTAAGCTTATTCATTTAATTTCCTCCTGGTTACTTACTTAGTTTTACTATGTTTGGTTTCGAGCCAGTTCTTCTGACTTCACGATGCCCCGCCGTAAGTGAGCGTTACACCGAATTTAGTATTTCTATTCAGCCAAGTGGCAAGCCACAAAGCCTTCTTTGCCGATTTTGCGCCATTCAGGCTCTTCATCAAAGCATTTTTCTATGGCAGCTGGGCAACGTGTGCAAAAGTTACAGCCTTTTGGCGGGTTCGCCGGGCTTGGAACATCACCTTGCAGCACAATATGTTCGCGTGTTTTTTCGATTTCTGGGTCAGGAACTGGAACCGCAGACAAAAGCGCTTTCGTGTAAGGATGTTTCGGATCCTTGTAGAGCTCTTCTTTAGGCGCAATTTCTACAATTTTACCCAAATACATTACAGCAACACGATCAGCGATATGGCGAACCATGCTCAAATCATGCGAAATGAACAAATAGGTAAGACCCATCTCCTCTTGAATGTCTTGCAACAAGTTGACCACCTGCGCTTGGATTGACACATCAAGGGCGGCAATTGGTTCGTCGCAAACGATAAAATCAGGCTTAAGGGCTAATGCGCGAGCTATGCCGATACGTTGACGCTGTCCGCCAGAAAACTCGTGCGGATAACGGTTTACGAAATCTGGGTTCATACCCACTGATTCAAGTAAGCTTTTGACTTTCGCGCGCTTCTCAGCGCTATCAAGCTTAGTATGCTCATCTAACGGTTCGGCGATAATGTCGCCAACGGTCATGCGCGGGTTAAGACAAGCTTGCGGATCTTGGAAAATCATCTGCATGCGTGGGCGCATTTCACGCAAGTCGTCCTTGCTCAATCCAGCAATGTCTGTGCCTTCAAAGTCGATTTGACCATCAGTCAATTCATACAGGCGCAGCATCGCGCGACCAGCAGTGGACTTGCCACAGCCACTTTCACCAACAAGGCCTAGAGTCTCGCCGCGTTTGATGTCAAAGTTCAAACCGTCAACAGCTTTAACAGACCCAACTTGGCGTCGTAATATGCCTGCATGAATCGGAAAGTGCACTTTTAGGTTTTTTGCGCTTACAAGAGTTTCAGAATTAGCTGCCATGTCTTGGCGCTCCTTTCTCAACATCCCACCAGCAAGCCACATCATGAACGCCTTCAATGCGCTCTAGAAGTGGGTTTTCTTTGTGGCAGCGATCAAAAGCAAACTCGCAACGTGGAGCGAATGGGCATGATTTCGGTTCTGCACCTAGATTTGGTGGAGTGCCTGAAATGCTCTTCAACCGAGTTTCGCCGCCATCTTCAGACGGAAGCGTTTCTAACAATGCGCGTGTATAAGGGTGAAGTGGACGTTTGTACAAATCGCCTACAACGGCATGTTCGACAACGAAGCCGCCATACATCACAACAATACGATCAGAAATACCAGCAGCAACGCCCAGATCGTGCGTAATCCAAACGATCGCCATGCCTAGTTTTTTGCGAAGCTCTTTAACGAGTTCGATAATCTGAGCTTGAATGGTCACATCTAGAGCCGTTGTTGGCTCATCTGCGATCAAGATTTTAGGATCACATGCCAAAGCAATAGCGATCATAACACGCTGGCGCATACCACCGGAGAATTGGTGTGGGAAATCGTCAAGGCGGTCCGCCGCTCCTGGAATTCCAACCAACTCTAACAACTCAACCGCGCGAACACGTGCTTGCTTTTTATCCATCCCCATATGTTCTTGAAGTGGTTCCATGATTTGGAAGCCAACATCGAACACAGGATTTAGTGAGGTCATAGGATCTTGGAAAATAAAGCCAATTTGGCCGCCGCGCACTTTTCGCAACTCATCAAGTTCCATCTGCAGCAGATCTTGTCCTTCAAACATAACTTTGCCTGAAGCGATCTCAGCAGGAGGAATTGGTAGCAATTTTAGCAACGACATCATCGTTACACTTTTGCCTGATCCACTCTCGCCAACTACGCTTAATAACTCTCCCTCCTCAAGATGAAAGCTTATGCCATTAACTGCATGCACTAATCCATCTTGAGTATGGAATACGGTTTTAAGATCCGTAACTTCCAATACCGGCTTGATAGCCCATCCCCCCCTAAGAGAATTTATTTTTTTTATGAAGACTAACCCACACAAAGAAAAGATCAAGTTCAAAAATGTCTTACAATGTGGATTGTGAGTTTTTAATGTTGTTTTCCAATGGGTTTTGTAACTACCACATGGTGTTTTTTGCACGCTCCGGCCATTCGTCGTCATACTGTTTTCCGCCTGTTGCTCCATTAGAGATATCGGCCAAAATTTTACCCGGCGTCGGCAGGTCTAGTGGGTCAATATGATAATCTGAGTTCCAGAAATTTGAACGCATCAGTGCGCGCGCACACTGAAAGTAAACGCGTTCAACGCTCAAAACAATCGCGCTTCTTGGTAGGGCTCCTTCTACTGTGAATGAAGCTAGAAGCTCTGTGTCTACTGATATCTGGGCCGCACCGTTCACTCGCAACACTGTGTTGCTTCCAGGAATCATGAACATGAACGAGGTTCTTGGATCGCGAATGATATTAGATAGCGAGTCAATTCGATTATTACCGCGACGGTCAGGCATAACCAAAGTGCGTTTATCTTGTATTCTGACAAAGCCTGGATTGTCGCCGCGTGGTGAGCAGTCGATCCCTTCTGGCCCGACCGTTGCCAATGCAACGAACGGAGCTGACACAATAAATTTGGAATAATTGTCGTCAATATATTCAATCTCTTTGGCAGTTGAGGCGGTGCCAGTTTTGCCATAGAGCGCTTTAAGTTGCGTCAAATCAGTCAAAATAGTCATTTTGAGGGCCTGCTTTATGGTAGAAAATCAAAGAATATTCTTAGATTTGCATATTTTTAATAGCTGAAATTCGGATCGATCATTGATTCTATGGTCGATTTTGCCCCGAAATGCGGGCTTTTTCCAGCTCAATAGACGATCTTTCCTTATGGTTAGGAATTCTTAAATAGTTCGCGGTGAAACTGCGTGAGAATGAATCGCCTTTATCTGGAGATGCCAATAGTGGCCGATACACAAGCGACAAAAATCGAATTGCCTGCAATCGCCGACATCGGTGCGGTGGATGAACTACGTGACGAGATGATCGATGCGTTGAATTCAGGTGACCTCGAAATAAACCTCGAAAAGGTCGAACGTGTGTCGACCAATGCCTTGTTTATGCTGCTCAGTGCAGCTGAAACAGCAAAGAGCCACAATTACAAACTGCAATTAAGCGCTCCTAATGAGAACTTCTCAAGTGCCCTTTCTACATTGGGTCTCGAGAGTGCTTTTGCGCCGTTGATGAAAGGATAATCAGTAAATGCGAGTACTTACCGTCGATGATTCCCGCACGATCTTAGCAATGCTTCAGCATACTCTTGCGGGTGCCGGTTATGAAGTTTTGCAAGCTGAAAATGGCCAAGAAGGTCTTGATGTCCTTGGTGCCGAAGATGTTGATGTGGTTATCACAGATATCAACATGCCGATTATGGACGGAATTGAGTTTATCAAAAACGTTCGGGCTTCAGGTCAATTTCAAAGCCTTCCAATTCTGATCCTCACTACCGAAACAAGCCAAGACAAGCGTGATCAAGGTCGTGCTGCTGGTGGAACAGGTTGGATCGTGAAGCCGTTTGATCCTGACAAGCTTCTAAGCGTGATCAAAAAAGTTAGTCACTAATTATTTTAGCGTATCGTTGGATGTGCCATGAGCGAACTAGACGAATTTAAAGCAACGTATTTCGATGAGTGTTCTGAGCTTCTAAACGAGCTGGAAGAACAATTCATTGCAATTCAAGATGGTGATCAGGACCCTGATCGCCTCAATGCGGTATTTAGAGCTATCCACTCCGTCAAAGGCGGGGCTGGTGCTTTCGGCTTTACACACCTCGTCTCATTCGCACATAGCTTCGAAACGCTATTGGATTTTGTACGCGACGGTCGTATCGAGTTAACGCCAGATACAATTACGCTATGCATAAAATCTTCTGATTTGGTCGCTGACTTCGTAGCTGCCGCCCAAGAAGAGCACGATCTGGGCCCTGAATATGGCGCTGAGCAAAAAGCAGCTTTTGAAGCTCTTTGCAATCCAGATGGCGAAGCGGAAGAAGAAGAAGACTTTGATATCGACTTCACTCCCGTAATGGTGGGTGCTTCAGATGCTCCGGCAACTGAAGACAGTTTCGACAATCCTCCACTTAGTGTGCAGCCTGAAGACGAGCCCGGTATGGGTCTTGATGGCGCAGAAGTTGATATGTCAGACTCTGACATTGGCTTTGCTGAGGACGCCTCAGATGGGGCGCCAGAATTCGGCGCAGCTGCAGATGCCTGGACATTAACTTTCACACCACTTCCAGCATTATTCGAACGCGCAAATGATCCATTGTTGCTGTTCCGTGAATTGGCAATCGTTGGCGATTCTAAAGTGAATGCCGATCTGCGAGATATACCGCAGTTGCAAGACTTTGAGCCTTTTCAACCATATTGTTCTTGGGTCATCACCGTTAGTGGTGCCGATGTAACTGAAGAGCGCATTCGCGAAGTATTTGAGTTCGTCGAAGGCGACTGTGAAATTGAACTCACAGCTCCGGGTGCCATCAGTAAAGCCCAGGCTTCTGTTTTGGCAGGGGACATGAGTGGAGCGAGTTCAGCTGGTATTTCAAGTGATGTAGAAGAAGTAACCGCTTCTTTAGACAATGTCATTGTCGAAGAGGCCTCTGCTGATGATGCGCCAAGTTTTGCGGATCTTGCCGGAGAACTAGGTGTGGATATGAATGCTGCACCTGTAGAAGAAGAAGCGACATTGGACGCTGCAATGTCAGAGCCAGAGGGCGTTGATTTAAAGCCTGAGGCTAATGTGAAACCGATCGCGGCGCCGGCACCTGTGCCTGTAAGCGCTGCATCATCTGATCCAATTGGTGCACTTAAGCCAAAAGCTCCTGCGAAAGTTGACAAAGAGCCAGTAAAGTCAATTCGTGTGGACCTCGACAAAGTGGATCGTGTTGTAAACATGGTTGGCGAGCTTGTTATCACCCAATCAATGCTAACACAGCAAATGGATGAAACACTTCGCGATAAGTATCAAGAATTAGTTCGCGGCATTGAAGTTTTGGCGCAAACGACGCGCGGTTTGCAAGATTCGGTTATGGCCATACGGGCTCAGCCAGTAAAATCTGTGTTCTCTCGTATGCCACGACTGGTTCGCGAGCTTGCTTCCAAAACGGGTAAGAAAATTAAACTCGAGATGGTCGGCGAAAACACTGAGATCGACAAAACTGTTATCGAACAATTGTCTGATCCTTTGACGCATATGATCCGGAATTCGGCTGACCACGGAATTGAAGGCTGTGACGACCGAACTTCTAAAGGGAAGCAAGAGACTGGAACGATTACACTGTCTGCTGAGCAGGCAGGTGGCAACATCCTGATTATCGTCGAAGATGATGGTGCTGGAATTAATCGCGAGCGCGTATTGGCAATTGCCAAGGAGCGTGGTGTGGTTCCGCAAGAACAAACACCTACTGACGAAGCGATCGATAACCTCATTTTCGCCCCTGGTTTCTCAACCGCATCTGAAGTGTCAGACATTTCAGGACGTGGTGTTGGTATGGATGTGGTACTATCGAACATCAAAAAAATTGGTGGTTCGGTCCATGTTCGCTCAGCCCCTGGTCGCGGAACACGTATGACCTTGCGTTTGCCACTAACCCTAGCTGTGCTTGATGTGATGTTGGTTTCAGTAGCGGGTTGCCCTTATGTGGTGCCGCTTTCATCAATAGTTGAAACAATTCAGGCCGGCCGTGCAGAGTTTGGAAAAGTGCCAAGTGGTGGCCGTTTGCTACAAATCCGCGGCGAATATGTTCAAGTCGTCGACTTGGCAACACGATTCGCAATGCATACTGAAGCCGAAGAAAAAGATCGATTTGTTGTCCTATGTGAAGCTGAGGGCACGTCAAAACTTGCAATCGTTGTTGATGAAATCATTGGCCAACAGCAAGTTGTGATTAAGAGCTTGGAAGAAAATTATGAACGCATCGACGGCATCGCCGGCGGTACAATTTTGGGTGACGGTCAGGTCGCACTTATTGTTGACGTGCAAAGTCTGAAAACGACTAGCGTCCACGGTAACAGCGCGGCAGCGTAAGCGCCAAAGACTGAGAGGAAGTAGTTATGGAAGCCATAGAACTAAACGAACAAGACCTTGAAGTAGGCGGTGCGAACTCAATTCAACTGATCGCATTCTCAATCGGTGAGCAAGCATACGGCGTTGAAATTACAACGGTTCGCGAAATTCGGGCATGGAATGGCGCAACGCCTTTGCCAAATACGCGCGAGTTTGTTCGTGGCGTGGTGAACCTGCGTGGTACAATCGTTCCAATTTTTGATTTACGCGCACGTTTTGGTGCAGGCGTAACTGAAGCTACCAAAACACACGTGGTTGTTGTTTTGGCGGTCGGCGAAAAATGGATCGGCATTCTAGTGGATGCAGTATCAGACATTTTGACAGTGCAGAAAAAAGACGTTCATGCTGTACCTGATGGCGAGAACATGGATTCAGAATTGCTGAATGGCATTGTGACTCACGATGGTCGCATGGTCGGGTTGATTGATCTTGAAGAAGTTGTCGGTCAAACAGGCGAAGAAGTTTAAGGCTCTTACAAAAGAGCTAGAAACTAAAAAAGCCCGGCTCAGCCGGGCTTTTGTTTGCGGTAGATTCGAAAAGCTATCGCAAGCTAGAACAACTCAATGTCATCGTGTAGTGCGCGACCAGCAATGCCTGACAAATTAGGCTTGCGCAACTCGTCTAGAGTTAAGTTAGCCCAAACATCCGAAGTATCCAGTTTTTCTGACACTTCTACGAGTTCAGCCATCGATCGAGCAGCTTGTGCGATGTTGTCACAACGTTGCTGAATGCGGTCTTGCGCTTGCAATGCCATAATCATTTGCTGAATGGCTTCGGTACGCGCGTCATTGCAATCGCGTGCCTCATCCATAAGAACGCCAAGGCCCTCATTGATTTTGTCTACCATGTCCGCCGTTTGTCTGGCGGTTTCGTCTAGCTCAATCGCTAGTTTTGACAAGGACATTCTTTTTCCCCTTTTACCAACGGCACCAACTTAAGCCTCATTTCCTAACCGGTGCTTTCATTTAAAGGGCAAAAAAGGGATAGTTTTGTTTTAGGTTAGCAGTTCACTAACAAATTTGAGGCAATGTTGGGGTGAAAGTAACGACAGGAAGAATCACGTGACAGCTGTTAGATCACCTCGCGACATACCACAGAGCGCAACTACACAGGTTCATCAGGGCGATTGTCATGTGTCCGCAGAAGAAGAAGCGGCGTTTTCCACTGTCCTGGGATCATGTATCGCAGCATGTGTGCGTGACCGCATTACGGGTGTCGGTGGAATGAACCATTTCTTGCTTGGCGTTCAGTCGGATAGTTCCAAGGATAAGTATGGTGAGTCGGCTCGTTACGGTGCTTATGCGATGGAAGAGCTTATAAATAAGGTACTTACGCAGGGTTCCGGTCAGCGTGCTGAGTTGGAAATCAAAGTATTTGGCGGCGGTAACATCAATCAAAAGATGGATAATGTTGGCGCTAAGAATGCAGCGTTTGTTCGTGGTTTCTTGGCTGCTGAGGGCTATAAAGCTGAAGCGGAAGATCTCGGCGGCACCTATGCTCGACGAGTTGTTTTCCAGCCAGTTCCGGGCAGAGTTTTCGTAAAGCACCTAGATAGTTCCGTTAATGACGGCCTTATCAAAGACGAGATTTCAAAAGCGAACAAGACAGTCGAAGTTCACGACGATATCGAGTTGTTTTAGAGTCTCAATTTCTTATCAGAAGGTTTACGCGGACCCTTCGCGCATACCAACTGTTAACCATTGCATTCTATTGTCTGAATTTAGAAGTGATCCCGACTTGGGAGCGCGTTGCTTTGTTTTACGGAGTGGCACAGACGGAAACGACGTCTCAAAAATCTTAGGTAATTCTCGGTTTCTTTACCAAAAATAAGGGTGAAGAAGCCACAATAGCCTAATAAAGCGACGGTTCGCACCATCATTGCAGCTGTCGAAAGGTTTGAGACATCAGATCATTGTTTTCTAGTTCTTTGATAGAGCCGATGATTTGCTGAGTATCTTTGTGTACCGGAAGGGCGAGCAGCAGTATGGATAGCGGTGAAATTTCTTTGTCAGATCGCGAATTTGAAGCGGTAAGAAACAAGGTTTATCAGCTGGCGGGAATCTCAATGAGTGACGCCAAGCGTACACTTGTGGTTTCGCGTCTTTCCAAGATCATTCGTCGATTGAATATGGATACTTTTACTGCATATCTCGATCATTTGGATCGTGGAGCATCTGGTCAAGATGTCCAAGAATTTATCAATGCTCTTACTACAAATTTGACACGGTTCTTCCGTGAAGATCATCATTTTGATCATCTCAGTGAGTACATCGGTAAGATTGTGAATGATCCAGCAAACCCAAATAAGTCTAGATTGCGGTTGTGGTCTGCCGGCTGCTCAACGGGTCAGGAGCCATATACAATTGCGCTTAACCTGCTCGCTGCACACCCCAAACTGAAAACATGGGATTTTAAGATCCTAGCGACTGACATCGACACTGAAGTTGTCAAAAAGGCGCAAACAGGAATCTACAAGGCAGGTGACCTTTCAGGTCTTTCACCAGAACGTTCAAGAATGTTTGACACGAAGTCTGACGGAACCGTTCAAATTCCAGAGCAAGCGCGATCAGTTGTAACCTTTAAGACATTGAATCTGATGGAAGATTGGCCAATTCGTGGTCCGTTTGATGCCATTTTCTGTAGAAATGTAGCGATCTATTTCAATAAACCGACACAAGAGAAAATGTTTACACGAATGGGCGAGCTACTTGCGCCGTCTGCGTTCTTGTACATCGGGCACTCTGAAAACCTGAATTCAGTTGCAGATAAGTTCTCACTTGTCGGCAAGACGATTTATCAAAACAAACTCAGCTCAAAATCACGGAGTGCTGCATGATTAAGGTACTTGTAGTCGACGACTCTGCCCTTATCCGGGAAGTGCTTTCGTCGTTGTTGTCAGCAGACAAAGACATTCACGTTGTAGGAACCGCCTGTGATCCTATTGATGCACGTGGCAAGATTAAAACGTTGAACCCAGACGTGGTGACGTTGGATATTGAAATGCCAAACATGAATGGCTTGGCATTTCTTGAAAAAATCATGCGACTTCGCCCAACGCCAGTTGTGATGATTTCGACGTTGACGCAAAAAGGCGCACAAGAGACGCTCCTAGCGCTTGAACTTGGAGCTGTTGATTTCGTAGCCAAGCCTGGTCATGATCTTGCAGGTGGTTTGGAAGAATTTGGCCGCGAAGTGCGCAATAAAGTTATTGCTGCGTCGCAGTCAGATGTACGCGGACGTGCAATGGCGCGTCAGCCATCAGCGGCAACAAGTGCTCCAGCTGCGCCAGTCCAATCTGGCTTTAAGTATGGTGCTAATTCGTTAATCGCGATCGGTGCATCTACTGGAGGCGTCGAAGCCATTAAGTCTGTTCTGACAACTATTCCTGTAGATTGCCCACCGATTGTAATTGCTCAACACATGCCTTCAGGCTTCACTGCACGATTTGCATCCCGCTTGGACGAGACTTGCGCAATCACCGTTAAAGAAGCAACTGAACGTGAAGTGCTAAAGCCGGGACACGCTTACATAGCCCCTGGAGATCTGCACCTTCGTGTCGAGAAGTCATCTGGTCAGTTGAAGTGTCGGCTAGGTGAGGACGGACCTGTTTCAGGTCATCGCCCTTCCGTCGATGTGCTTTTTGAATCTGTCGCAGGACAAGTGGGAGCAGATGCTGTTGGGGCAATTCTTACCGGTATGGGTAAGGATGGCGCTCTTGGCCTGAAGAAGATGCGAGAAGCTGGTTCCTACACGGTTGGTCAGAGCAAATCATCAGCATTGATCTATGGAATGCCCCGTGCTGCGATGGAAAATGGCGCAGTGGTGGAAGAAGTTGCAGTAGAACGAGTCGCTGAAAAGCTGATCGGCGCTTTGCAAAGCAAAAAGAGCGCTGCTTAGGCTATTGAGAGATTGGTAAGAGTTAATGAATATGATCACCATAAATGTATTTTGTACAAACATAACCACCGAGGCATCTGCTAATGCCAAAAGCTAGTTCAATGTGCGTTCTGATTGTTGATGATCAGCAATCAATGCGCGGAATATGTAAGTTTATTCTCAATCAACTTGGTTTTAAGACTGTTGTTGAGGCGAAGTCTGGTCGGGATGCTTTGGTAAAACTCGAGTCTAATCCTGTTGATCTGATTATCTCCGACTGGAATATGGACGATGTGGATGGTTTGACGTTGCTCAAAGTAATCCGCAAGCATCCAAAAACAGCTTCGATGCCGTTTATCATGGCTACGGGTCGTGGTGATAAAGAACAAGTAAAAGAGGCAATCAGTTGTGGTGTTAACAACTACGTTATTAAACCATTTGATGCAGGTACAATGAAGAAAAAGATCGAAGCAGTAATCGGTGCGCTAACTTAGCTGCACATTACCGCTCTGTAATCGATTACAAGGCCTTTCTGCTACGCAGAGAGGCCTTTTTCTTTAGAAAACATTCAGAATATCTATTGTATCTTTTTAAAGGATAACGGTTTCGATGTGTGTATTACACGAAACCTTGAGCTTGTTGCATGATGCAGCAGAGTTCTTTTGAGTATTTGTCTGAGGGTGGAGAACAAGCTCTATGTTGAAGAATCTAAAGTTGCCGACCATTAAAATTGCACAGAAATTGCCGATGGTATTAGTGGGCGCAGCCTTAATCGTAGGTCTTGGCGTAGGCTTTGTCAGCTATACAATCAGCCAATCTACAGTAAATCAGATGGCGCAGCAGCGGCTTTCTACAATCGCAAGCATTAGAGCGCAGTCGATGACTGACCTCCTAGCCAAGATGAAAACTGATATTCTTGCAACGGCGAAGTCAAAAGGGTTGGGAAATACCCTTGGAGAACTGCGCAGTACTTGGGAACAGGCCGACAAAAACCCTACTGAGTTTCTTCAAGAAGGTTTCATAACCAAAAATCCACACCCCGAGAATGAACGCCATTTAGCCAATACCGCTAAGCAATTCACCAACTATGATTTCACTCACTCGCGTGTACATCCAGGATTGGCAACTCAAGCGGTCAATGCAGGGTATAAAGACATCTTGATGATCAGCGCCGACGGTGTTGTAACCTATTCAGTGTTCAAGAATAAAGACTTCGCGACGCAAGTCGTAGCTGGAAGTCCACTAGAAGCACTGTATAAACAGGCGCTTGAGGCTCCTGAAGGTGAGGTTTCCTTCTCAGATTTTGCTCCATATGAAGCATACAATGGTTTAGCGGCCAGCTTCATGGGTGCACCTGTTTTGGACAACAAAGGTGTTGTTGTGGGTGTGTTGGCATTCGGTGTTCCTGTTGACACAATTTCTGGATTTGTAGGTCTCAAAAAGGGACTAGGCGAAACCGGCGAGACTTTGCTGGTTGGCGCAGATAATCTTTTGCGAGTGGACTCTAGCTTTACTGAAGAAAACGATACGTTTGTTACAACATTTGAGGCTGATGCGATCACTGCCGCACTTGCAGGTGAGCAATCTCAAAGCTTAACAAGTTCTTATCGTGACCAATTGATGCACGTTGAGGCGGTTCCTGTTGAATTTGCTGGTGTAAAATGGGCAATGGTTGCAGCTGAAAGTCACGCAGCTTTGTTCGCACCTGTGGCAAGCATGCGAAACATGATGCTTTTGGTTGGCGGCGCCGCAATGCTAATTGCTGTAATGTTTGGTCTGTTCTTTACGCATGGCATTACCAAAGCAATCTCTCGTTTGACTAAAACCATGATGGACCTCGCCGACGGTGACCTAGATGTCGAAGTGCGTGGGACTGAAGGCAAAGACGAAATCGGCGAAATGGCTCGTACAGTGGAAGTATTCCGCGAGAACGGTATTCGCGTTGTGCAAATGACTGAGCAGGAAAAAGAAGATTCTGAGCGACGCGGTGTTGAGCGTAAACACATGATGGAAGAACTTCAGAACGCCTTTGGTGCAGTTGTAAATGCTGCTGTTGATGGTGATTTCTCTCAACGCGTCCAAGCTGAATTTCCAGATGAAGAGCTAAATCGTCTAGCGGGCGGCGTGAATGAGCTTGTAGAAACTGTTGACCGTGGTCTAACGGAAACTGGAAGCGTGCTTTCCGCATTGGCCAACACTGACCTTACCAAACGTATGGAAGGTGACTTTAAAGGTTCATTCTTGGATCTGAAAGAAGACATCAACCGTGTGGGTGACCGTCTAACTGATGTTGTTGGTCAACTGCGTGAAACTTCTCGCGGTTTGAAATCAGCAACTGGTGAAATTTTAGCCGGTGCAAATGATCTATCTGAGCGTACAACGCGCCAAGCAGCAACCATTGAAGAAACATCTGCTGCGATGGAGCAACTTGCTGAAACAGTACTAGAAAACGCAAAAGAAGCTGACAGCGCGAGCCAGAATGCTGACAAGGTTATGTCCACCGCCGAAGAGGGTGGTGAGGTTATGCGTCAGACAACAAGTGCGATGGAGCGTATTACTGAGAGCTCCAATAAGATCTCAAACATCATTGGTATGATCGATGATATCGCGTTCCAAACTAACTTGCTTGCATTGAACGCTTCTGTCGAGGCGGCTCGGGCGGGTGAAGCTGGTAAGGGCTTTGCTGTTGTCGCGGTCGAGGTTCGACGTTTGGCACAGTCTGCTGCTCAGGCTTCAAGCGAAGTTAAAGCGCTTATTGAGCAGTCAAGTGTGGAAGTTGATGGTGGTACGAAGCTTGTAGCTCAAGCTGCTGCCAATCTTGAAACAATGCTCGAAGCATCACGTTCAAACAACTCAACAATGGTTAGCATTGCTGAGAAAAGTAAATCACAAGCTGGTTCTATTGAAGAGATCAATATGGCAGTGCGTGAAATGGACGAAGCAACACAGCACAATGCGGCACTTGTTGAAGAAACCAATGCGGCGATTGAGCAAACTGAAGGTCAAGCGAATGAGCTTGATCGCATTGTTGATGTGTTTGTGACTGACAAGAATGCAGCGCCACGTGCTCAAGCGGCGCCTGCGCCTAGGCAAGAAGCTGCGCCGGAACCACAGCCTGCGCCTGCGAAAGGTATCAAGGCACTGCAACAAAAAGTTGCGACTGTTGCAAAATCGTACTTATCGAATGGCAACGCAGCAGTTAAAACAGATGCGGAATGGCAAGAATTCTAATTCGAGCTGATCTGTCTGAGAGAAAAAGGGGTGGCTTTTGCCGCCCCTTTTTTTGTTCAATTCAATCCAAATTTTCTGAAATCTTCGCGAATGCGAAACGCAAACCACGTGGCTCAGGGATTAGGTGCGCTCGACCTGGTAAGGTCGAGCGCTTTGTCAGGCCCACGAAAGGAAAGGGGGAGTGGGCTTGATCCGATGTATGAGGCAGTCTACATCATTAATATGAGTTTTATAGTCATAATTAAAATCAAATCAAGCCCATATTGCAATTCACATAAATTTGTCCCATCTAGTCAGCGGATTGGTAGGTGAAATGAGTTCTTTTAAACGTACGCTTTGGCTAATTGCTGGAATAACATCAGTCGCTTTAGGCCTGTTGGGCGCAGTTCTGCCGCTACTGCCGACAACGCCATTCATGCTGCTCGCGGCGTTTTGCTTTGCGCGTGGGTCAAAGCGATTGCACGCTTGGCTTCTCAATCACCCCCAATTTGGACAACCAATTCAAGACTGGAATGAGAAGGGGGCAATTGCGCTAAGGGTAAAGTTCCTCGCCATCATGTCCATGCTGTTTGTTCTGGTGCTCAGCTTTATGCTTGGGGTACCCATTCATGTCGTCATCATTCAAGTGGTTGTTCTGAGTTGTGTTGCAGTCTTCTTGTTAACGCGCCCAAATTCATAATCCCACGATATGGAATGACGTTCCATTTAGTTGACTCTATTTGAATCTGCGATATGTTGTTTGGCAACAAATCAGGAGATTACAATGTCACAGTCTTATGTTCAGTTCGGAAAAATTCAGGTCGCCGCAGAGCTTGCAGATCTTGTGGCAAAGGAGATATTACCTGGGCTTAATTACACACCTGATCAGGTGTGGGGTGGCTTTGAGGAGGTGTTGGAAAAACTGGCGCCACGTAACAAGGCGCTGTTAGCAAAACGCGAAAACCTTCAACAGCAGATTGATGGCTGGCATAATGAGCGTGCTGGCACGCAAATTGATCCAGTCGAATACAAGGCCTTTCTAAAAGGCATTGGCTATCTAGTTGAAGAGGGTGCCGATTTTTCGATCGGGACCACTGATGCTGACCCAGAGATTGCTTCAGTTGCTGGTCCACAGCTGGTTGTTCCGGTGATGAACGCACGTTTTGCGTTGAACGCGGCAAACGCCCGTTGGGGTAGTCTTTATGATGCGTTTTACGGCACTGACGCTGTCTCCCAAGATGGTGACCTCGCTGCAGCAAAATCCTACAACGCTAAGCGCGGCGACGCGGTTATCAAACGTGCAGCCGAATTCCTTGATGCGGCAATCACTTTAAATGGAGCAAAGCATCACGACGCAGTTGGTTATGCGGTTGTTGAAGGAGATTTCACTGCAGAGCTTTCGGACGGTTCGAGCGTTTCTCTTGAAACACCGGAAAAGTTTCTTGGTACCGGCAAAAGCAAAGGCGCTCAAACTTACCTCTTCTCGAATAATGGTTTGCACCTTGAAGTGATCGTGGACAAAACAGATGCGATTGGCAGTCAAAGCAGCGCTGGCGTCAAGGATGTGAATGTCGAATCCGCCCTCACAGCCATCCAAGATTGCGAGGATTCTGTTGCTGCTGTTGATGCCGAAGACAAAACAATCGTTTACCGCAACTGGCTAGGCCTTATGAAAGGCGACCTTTCTTCTGAGTTTGTAAAAAGCGGCAAAACACTTGTTCGTAAACTCAACGAAGATCGAGAGTTTGCTGGCAAAGACGGCAACTCGATTACATTGGCAGGTAGAAGTCTTTTGCTGGTCCGAAACGTTGGGCATCTTATGACCAACGACGCAGTTCTTGATCAAAACGGCGATGAAGTGCCGGAGGGCATGTTGGATGCGCTAGTGACAATCCTGTGCGCTATTCACGATTTGAACAAAACTCAAGGCTTGCGAAACTCTCGGAACGGATCTGTTTACATCGTTAAGCCAAAAATGCACGGGCCAGAAGAAGTTGCTTTGGCAAATGACCTCTTCAATATGGTTGAAGATATCTATGGTTTAAAGCGCAATACCGTAAAAATTGGTGTGATGGACGAAGAACGCCGAACCACGGTGAACTTGAAAGAATGTATACGCGCTGTGAAAGATCGTATTGTGTTCATCAATACCGGTTTCCTTGACCGGACAGGCGACGAAATACACACGTCAATGCGAGCAGGTCCAGTTGTACCAAAAGGTGAAATCAAGGGCGCCGTTTGGTTGAATGCCTATGAAGACTGGAATGTAGATACCGGACTTGAAACAGGTTTCTCAGGTAAAGCGCAAATCGGTAAAGGCATGTGGGCCATGCCTGACGAAATGGCCAAGATGGTTGAAGCAAAAATTGGCCACCTAGAAGCAGGCGCAAACTGCGCGTGGGTTCCTTCACCAACAGCTGCAACTTTGCACGCTATGCACTACCATCAATATAGCGTTTTTAATCGCCAAGTCGAATTGGCCAAACGCACTAAGGCAGATCTCGGTGATATTCTTACTCCACCACTGCTCGGCGGAAAGAACCTTTCCGATGATGAAGTGAAAGCAGAACTTGAAAACAACGCTCAAGGCATCTTGGGCTATGTTGTGCGCTGGATTGATCATGGTGTGGGTTGTTCAAAGGTTCCCGACATCCACGATGTTGGCCTTATGGAAGACCGTGCGACCTTGCGTATTTCCTCCCAACATATTGCAAATTGGCTGGAACACGGACTTGTTTCCAAAGACCAAGTACTGGAAGCAATGAAGAAGATGGCGGCGATTGTTGATCAGCAAAACGCCGGAGATGCCGAATACAAAAACATGGCTGATGACTTTGAGGGATCAGTTGCATTTGCCGCAGCATGCGAACTGGTGTTTGAAGGTGTGAACCAGCCAAGCGGCTACACCGAGCCAATCCTTCATCGTCGTCGCAAGCAAGCCAAGGCGCAATCTTAGCCAAATGGCTGGGAAAGCGGTTAAAGGCGTCGCCAAGGGCAGCGTGCAATCATTGAATCGAGCCTTGGGTTTAATGACTTGTTTGGCAGACAATTCAGATGGATTGAGCTTGGCCGATCTTGCGCGTGACATGGAGCTAGCGCCCTCGACCGCACATCGACTGCTGACAAGTTTGCAAGCTTTGGACTACGTGAATTTTGATAGTAGTGAAGCAAAGTGGTTTGTTGGCATCGGTGCTTTCCGCGTTGGCGTAGGTTATCTTCGGCGGCGAGATCACATTGGTGTTGCCAGACAAGAAATGCGTAAACTTGTTGAGCAAACTGGAGAAACGTCAAACCTTGCCGTTCTGCTAAAAGGTAGACTAACTTTTGTTGCGCAAATCGAATGCAATGAAGTCATGCGTATGGCGGTTGCCTTGGGCGCACAAGGTCCTTTGCACGCGAGTGCTGTTGGAAAGGCAATCTTAGCTTTTTCGTCCAATGAAGAGCAGGTCTCAGCATTAAAATTGATCGACTATTTCTATCTAACCGATAAAACGCACAGCGACGCAAAATCGCTAGGTCGCGATCTCGAAACCGTCAGATCACGTGGCTTTGCAATGGATGACGAAGAACAATCCGAAGGCTTACGTTGCATCGGTGCGCCGATTTTTAACGAATATGGAGAGCCTATTTCGGCGGTCTCTATTTCGGGTCCCACTGTCCGTGTAAGCGAAGAGCGCACTGCCGAGTTTGCTGAAGCTGTAGTAAGTACAGCTGCACAGATCACATCAAAAATTGGTGGTGTTCAACCCAACTAACGAAGCACTCACGAAAATGTGTGGGCGAATTAGATCAAATCTAACCTGTGTTGCTTAAACACTGTGTTCAATTATGCGCCGTTGGGCTATGTGTCTTTCCGGTTGAATTATTCAAGTTGGGTACGAGCGTATCCTCCCATTTAGATTAGTGTGTTATGGTTAGAGATCTTAATCGTCGTCGTTTCCTTTCATTAGCAGCAGCAGCAAGCGCTACAAGCATCCTTGCAGCCTGTGGTGGTGCCTCCGGCTCAGCGCAATTGCGAGCAGCGAATTGGAAAGCGAAGAAAGCCGCAGATCTAGCACGCTATGCCGCGATCTATGACGGTGAACACGTCGTGCCAGCGATTCCGGGAAATCGAATTGATCGTGAGTTCTGGCGTCAAGTTGTTGACGATCCATTTGGCGAAGTGCCGGGGACGATTGTCGTTGATACGCCAAATCGCCATCTCTATTTGATCATGGCAGACAAACAAGCAATGCGTTATGGCATTGGCGTTGGTAAGGCTGGCTTTGAATGGTCTGGCCGCGCGAAAATTCAACTGAAACGCCAATGGCCAACTTGGACACCTCCTAGAGAGATGATTGAGCGCTCTCCTGAACTGGAGAAGTGGGCAAAAGGTCAACCTCCAGGCATCGACAATCCGTTGGGCGCTCGTGCCTTGTACATCTATTCAGGTGGACGCGACACACTATATCGGATTCATGGTTCGCCTGAATGGTGGTCTATTGGAACTGCTGCGTCTTCTGGTTGTATCCGAATGACGAACCACGACATCGTTGATTTTTATGAACGTGTGCCAAAAGGTTCGCCAATTGTTGTTATTCCAGACAACCGCTTTGCACAAAGTGAAACAGCTTAGCCTTCACTACTCGTCAGCACTTTGATGTCTGAGGAATGTAGCTGCTGATTGGACGATGTTTTCATCAATATCGTTCACCAGCTTGTCATCACGGCCTTTGTATTCAATTTTTGACAACACCTTTTGAATAGCGGCAATCCGCGCGCGACGCTTGTCATTGGAACGAATGATTGTCCAAGGCGCGTGTTCACTGTCGGTGTGTTCGAGCATGCGGTTGCGCGCAACTGTATAGTCATCCCACATACCAAGTGCTTTGCGATCAACTGGGCTAAGCTTCCAGCTTTTCAGCTCACTGTGACGTCGGTCATGAAACCGTTTCAACTGCATTTCTTGTCCAATATTAAGCCAGAATTTGAACAGGTGAATTCCTTCGTCAACGACCATTTTCTCAAAAGCTGGCGCGTCTTTTAAAAACGTTTCGGTTTGTTGCTCGGAACAGAATCCCATCACTGGTTCAACTACAGCCCGGTTATACCAAGAGCGGTCGAACAGAACTTGTTCGCCTGCAGTTGGCAAGTGAGCCGCGTACCGCTGGAAGTACCATTGACCGCGCTCAGTCTCGGTGGGTTTTGAAAGTGCGATGGTTCTATTGTGTCGTGGATTTAGATAATTCAAGTATCGACGAATTGTGCCGCCTTTGCCTGCCGCATCTCTCCCCTCGAAAATTGCCAACACGCGTTCGTCGCTGTCTTGCAGGTGAGATTGAAGCTTAACCAACTCCGTTTGCAGCGCCAGTAGCGTTGCTTCGTAAGTTTCAGTTCTTAGTTTTTCTTCGTAAGGATAATTCCCACTCTCAAAAGCGCGACGCTTAACATCCTTTGGCATCTTAGGATCATCTAGGTCGAAGTCTTTGATATCGGAGGTCATTACGCATTACTCTTATTGCTGGTGTTGGTATTTTGTCGATTGTGGTATGCGTGAGTTGTTAAAGTCAAACTCGTTGTCTTATGTTTTTCATAATTAGGTTCTAAACAGACGATTTGGCGAGATGCGCGAAGCGTCTAGTTTGTCCTAATTTAAATGAATTACAGTTGATCGAAGCGAAAATGAACGAACAAGAATCTACAACCAACCGATGGCGCGAACGTTTTCATGGTGCGCGCTGGGTTCTGATTACCTGCGTACTCGTGTTCGGCGGGCTGTATATCAATGGTCGTATCGCTGGAATCGATGCGTTCTTGGCGTTTTCGCTGGTATTTCTTGCGGCAATTGCGGTGCCACGCAGAACAAGACAACAACTTGCAAATGAGCCGCTAGCTGTCGATCGCGGCAGCAATCCTGACGCGTCGATTAAGGGGTTTGCTGAAACGCTTACAGAGCCCGTTCTAATCGTCGACCGCCGTGCGTTCCTTAGATACCGGAACAAAGCGGCCTCGGCCCAATTTCCAGCTGCTACGGTTGGTGATCCACTGTCGTTTTCGTTGCGCAACCCGACGTTTTTGAGCACGATTGACCAAGCAATTGAGAGCAAAAAGCGAGTTGTCGGCCAGTTTCACGAAATGGTGCCTGCAAACAATTGGTATGAGATCTCTGCAACACCGCTGGAGCAAGTTCGGGGAAATGACAAATCAACATGGCGCTCAGAATACCTTGTTGTCGCCATCACAAACCAAACTGAACAGCATAAGCACGATCAAATGCGGGCTGACTTTGTGGCCAATGCTAGCCATGAACTCAGAACGCCACTGACATCCCTAATAGGATTCTTGGACACGCTTCGCGGCCCTGCCGCAAAGGATGAGGCAGCTCGTGAAAAGTTTATGGGCATCATGCATGTCCAAGCAGAAAGGATGTCTCGACTTATAGACGACCTTCTGTCGTTATCTCGGATCGAATTACGACAACACATGCAGCCAACCACTTCTGTGGATGTAATGTCTATCGCTAATGAAGTTGTAGAGCTGTTGCAGCCACAAGCAGAGGCTGCCGATGTTAAGATCACCGTGAGCAACCAGTTGGACGATTCTTCAGTTAAAGGAGATCGCAACGAACTTGTTCAGGTGCTCAGTAATTTGGTTGAAAATGCAATCAAGTATGGTGAGCGCGGCAAGAGCGTGGAAATCGAAATAGATAACTGCACCGAACGTCACAACCATTCAGCTCAAATTCGCGTCATCGACCATGGCGTTGGTATCCCGCCGGAGCATGTGCCTCGTCTGACGGAGCGATTCTATCGGGTCGACGTTGAGTCGTCGCGCCGCAAACAAGGTACGGGTCTAGGGTTAGCGATCGTAAAGCATATTATTAACAGGCATCGCGGCCAGTTAACAATTGCGTCGGTTGTTGATGAAGGTACTACAGTCACAATTTGCCTTCCGTGACACATTGGTCGTTTCTGTTTGGTAACGATTCTATGAATTATTCCAAAAGATGTTTATTTTCAACGCATTAACCTGTCATGTAATTGTCATTTAACTGCCATAAAACAGTTGGGTCGCAATCGTAGTGTACGCCCAGTCCGGAACACGGGAACAAGCGTTTCCAAGATTGACCCGGCGATTATGACAGACGTTTTGAATGTGGCTTTGAAAGGCAGACATCATGAAATTCGCCCACTACGCAAGCGCAGCAGCTCTTCTGGTTGCAGCATCTATGGCAGCAACAGGCGCGCAAGCACGCGACCAAATCTCAATTGTAGGCTCTTCTACAGTATTCCCATTCGCTACTGCAGTTGCTGAACGTTTCGGCCAGACCTCGGATTTTGCTACACCAGTAGTTGAAGCAACTGGTTCAGGCGGTGGCTTGAAGTTATTCTGTGAAGGTGTTGGCGAAGGCACACCAGATATCACAAACGCGTCGCGTCGTATCAAAAACAAAGAAATCGATAAATGTGGTGTGAACGGTGTAACGCCGGTTGAAGTTAAAGTTGGCTTCGATGGTATCGTTCTTTCAAATGCGAAATCTGGCGCGGACTTAAGTGTTTCTCGCGAACAGATCTTCATGGCATTGGCAAAAAACGTCGTTATCGATGGTGTTGCAACTGCTAACCCTTACACTCTTTGGTCAGACATTGATCCTTCTCTTCCAACTGAAGCCATTGAAGTCCTTGGTCCTCCACCAACCTCAGGTACGCGCGACGCCTTTGTCGAGTTGGTAATGGAAGAAGCATGCCAAGAAGGCATTGAGGAAGACGCATGTTCTCAACTCCGTGAAGACGGCGCGTTCATTGATGCTGGCGAGAATGACAACCTAATCGTTCAAAAGCTTGAAGCTAATCCTTCTGCTTTCGGTATCTTTGGATTCTCTTTCCTTGATCAAAACGCTGACAAAATCAAAGGCGCAATGGTTGATGGTGTAGAGCCAACTTTCGACGCAATCGCTGAAGGTGACTACCCTGTGTCACGTTCATTGTTCTTTTACGTGAAAAAAGAGCACATTGGTGTTGTTCCTGGCATCATGGAATATGTTGCCGAGTTCACTAACGACAATGCATGGGGTGACGAAGGCTATCTGACTGAAAAAGGTTTGATCCCTCTTCCTGAAGAAGATCGTGCTCAATACAAAGCAGACGCTGAAGGCCTAGTTGCCGCTCAGAAGAAGTAGATATCCAATAGTTATGCACCGTCCCGACTTTACTTGGGGCGGTGTTTGTGTTCGATGAGTAAAAACTGGCTTGGAGCAAGCTCTTGCAAATTTGGTTCGCTATTCTGGTTGTAGGCATTGCAGGTCTAGCATTGTATTTCGCAGGACGTGGCCGAGCAGTTTCCGTTGCAAACGGTGACCCAACTCAGCTCCATTCCAAACCAGGTTTCCACGGCGGAATGCTAGCAGTTACAGGTCTTTTGCCTGCTGCATTCGTTTTCATCGCATGGTCAGTTCTCTCTCGTTATTTTGCTGATGCAAGCGTTGCGTCAAAACTCGCAGAGTATTTTTCGACCATCAGCGAACTTGAGCAAACAAGTTTTTTGCGTGCAACGCACAATCTTGCGGAAAGCCAAAAGATCGGCGACGTTTCTGAAATGGAAAAAATGGCAATCGATGCCTATCGCGCTTTCTATTTCACAAGCGGCATTGTTATTCAGTTTGTCCTTGCGGCACTGGTCTTAGGCGGCGGTTACATTGGCTGGCGCAGAATTTCAGTCAATCTGCGTGCCCGTCAATTCGTTGAGCGCACTGTTAACGTTGCGCTTATTGCTGCTTCAGGTGTTGCGATCTTAACAACTGTTGGGATCGTGCTTTCTTTGATTTTCGAAAGCATTCACTTCTTTCAAAAAGTACCATTCTTTGACTTCTTGTTTGGCACGCACTGGAGCCCGCAAAGTGCGTTTGAAGGCGTTGGATCAGAAACATCGCACGATAACTCTGACGTATTCGGCGCCATTCCAATTTTTGCCGGCACATTGCTGATCACAAGCATTGCTATTCTGGTGGCCGCGCCAATTGGTTTGATGTCTGCTGTTTACTTGTCAGACTATGCGACGCCCAAATTCAGAGCGGTCGCTAAACCAATTCTAGAAGTATTGGCAGGTATCCCAACTGTCGTTTACGGGTTTTTTGCTGCGCTAACAGTTGCACCTTTCTTCCGCCAAACTGGGGAGTCATTCGGCATCTCCGTTTCATCAGAAAGTGCATTGGCGACTGGCTTGGTCATGGGCATCATGATCATTCCATTTGTATCTTCTCTGTCAGATGATGTGATCAATGCGGTGCCTCAGAGCCTGCGAGATGGTTCCGCTGGTCTAGGTGCGACGAAGTCAGAAACCATTTTACGCGTTATCATTCCTTCGGCGCTTCCAGGCATTGTGTCGGCGCTAATGTTGGCGATTTCTCGCGCAATTGGCGAAACAATGATCGTTGTCATGGCTGCGGGTCTTTCAGCGAACCTTACAGCTAACCCGCTGGAGGCGGTGACCACAGTGACTGTGCAAATTGTGACATTGCTTGTGGGTGACCAAGAATTCGATAGCGCTAAGACACTCGCTGCATTCGCTCTTGGGCTCGTGCTGTTCTGCGTAACCTTGATGCTCAACGTGATCGCATTGCGTGTGATCCAGAAATATCGAGAACAATATGACTAATTCGGTGGACACTAAGGTGCGCAAGACATCTATCCATACAACTGACGAAGCGCGTTTACGGCTTAAGAAACGCTATCAGTCAGAAACTGGATTTAAATGGATCGGCCGCGCAGCGATTGGCGTTTCCGTTGGCTTCTTGCTGCTTTTGCTGACCTCAGTCGTTGGCCAAGGCCTACCAGCCTTCACGTTTAACTTTGTTAATCTCCCGTTTGAGATTACGGCAGAGAAGCTCGGAACAGATGGATCAGATCCTGTCGCTTTGAAAAAGGCAGACTATGACAGTGTCGTTCGTGATGCCATTCGCGGCCAATTCCCCTTCGTGAAAAGCCGCAAAGACAAAAAACTGCTCGGTGGCTTGTTGTCTTCCGGTTCGTCTGTTTATTTGCGTCAGCAAGTGTTAAACAAGCCTAGTGTCATTGGCACAGACGCAAAACTTGAAGTTCCGATTTCTGATTTCGGGGATCTTTATCTTAAGGGGCAAATTTCCAGCAGTTCGTTTGTAGAAAACACTTCACGATTGGCCATTGCTGACAACGACGGTGACGTATTACTGACAGCAGAAGGTGATGTGTTCCTTGATGCACTGGCAAGTGCGAAAGTGGCGCTCGGCGTGCAAGTTGAGCGTGTTCGTCGCGATTTGACTGGAGCTGGCCTCTCGATCGAGAAGACCAACAACGACATCATTTCCCTGAATGAAAAGATTCCTGCGGCAACTGACGAAGAGATTAAAGGCCGACTTGAAAACAACCTGCTAAAAGCTGAGAAGAACCTCAAAGTTCTAAATGCGCGAGTGAAACAATTCGCAGCAAAGATAGCAGATTTTGATTCCCGTATTGCAGACACTCGGATGGGTGAAGAGCTAACGGATGTGATGCCTTCTCAGCTGGTTTATGTCGGCGACGCTGTTTTCAAATTGATTTCCGTGACGCCAAATTCTGCAACGGCTGAGACGATCAAGCCGTTTGGCGAAGATGTACTCACAACGTCAAATGACTGGACGATCCGTACTTTGGACATCGTCGAGTCTAGCCGCAAATTCTCGGACAAAGAGATTGTTTGGACGGATGCCTTGGTTGAACGCGAATATGTGCGCAACGGCTTTAACACGATCTTCTTCTCTCGCGGCGCTAGCCGTGAACCTGAGATGGCAGGTGTCCTTGGCGCGGTAATCGGTTCAGCACTGACATTGATTATCACGCTTGCATTGTCATTCCCACTTGGGGTTGCTGCAGCAATTTATCTGGAAGAGTTCGCACCGAAGAACCGTTGGACGACAATCATTGAAGTGAACATCAACAATCTGGCCGCTGTTCCTTCTATCGTGTTTGGTCTGCTTGGCCTTGCAGTGTTCTTGAACTTCTTCGAACTTGATAGATCAGCACCTTACGTTGGTGGTATGGTTTTAGCACTAATGACGCTGCCAACGATCATAATCGCTTCTCGCGCAGCTTTGCGCGCGGTACCGCCTTCTATTCGTGAAGCAGCTTTAGGTATCGGTGCATCTCGCTTGCAAACAGTTGTGCACCACGTGCTGCCATTAGCGATGCCAGGTATTTTGACAGGCACAATTATTGGTATGGCACAGGCGCTAGGTGAAACCGCGCCACTATTGATGATTGGCATGGTTGCATTTGTTGTCGATATTCCGACGGCGTTCAGCGATCCAGCGACAGTGCTGCCAGTACAGATTTTCATGTGGGCTGATTTTCCAGAACCCGCTTTCCAACAACGGACGTCAGCTGCCATCATGGTGTTGCTCGGCTTCCTAATCGCAATGAACGCATTTGCTGTTGTGTTGCGTAAGAGATTTGAGCGTCGCTGGTAGGCCAGCGTTCGTTCTAAATATTGAGGTACGATATGAGTGTAGCTACAGACCTATTGCATGCGCACAATGAAGCGGAAGAAACAGACATCAAAATGTCTGGCCGCGGTGTGAATGTTTTTTACGGCGAAAAGCAAGCGCTGTTCGATGTGGACTTGGATATTACCGAGAACCGAGTGATCTCGCTTATCGGTCCATCGGGTTGTGGCAAGTCAACGTTTTTGCGTTGCTTGAACCGCATGAATGATACGATCGACATTTGTCGAGTCACTGGTGATATCCTTTTGGAAGGCCAAGACATCTACGACAAGTCCATCGATGTTGTTGAGTTGCGCGCCCGCGTCGGCATGGTGTTCCAGAAGCCAAATCCGTTCCCAAAATCAATCTATGAAAACGTCGCTTACGGCCCACGTATTCACGGCATGACTCGCACCAAAGACGAGCTTGATGAATTGGTGACCAAGTCACTTCGTCGTGCAGGACTTTGGGAAGAAGTCAAAGATCGCTTGGACCAACCTGGTACCGGTCTATCTGGCGGACAGCAGCAACGTTTGTGTATTGCACGTGCCATTGCAACAAAGCCTGAAGTTTTGTTGATGGATGAGCCGTGTTCAGCGCTTGATCCAATTGCGACGGCTATTATCGAAGAGCTAATTGACGAACTGCGAGAAAAGTTCACAATTGTGATTGTGACCCACTCGATGCAGCAAGCGGCACGTGTTAGTCAAAAGACAGCATTCTTCCACCTCGGGAAATTGATCGAGGAAGGTTCGACGGAGCAGATTTTTACAAATCCTACCGACAAAAGAACTCAAGATTATATTACCGGTCGGATCGGGTAATCAGCGGCGAAAGGGCAATTTTATGGCCAACGCACCAAGTGAACACATTGTTCGTTCTTACGAGGACGAGCTTACAGAACTAACCCGAGCTATCTCAGAAATGGGCGGCATGGTTGAAGTAGCGATATCAAACGCCACCCAAGCACTCATCGGCGTCGACCACGAATTGGCCAGCAAAACAGCCAAAGCCGATAAAGCGGTTGATGATATGCAGCGTTACATCGATGAGAAAGCTGTTTCAATGATTGCGCGCAGACAGCCGATGGCTGGTGATTTGCGCCACATCGTGTCAGCGATCCACGTTGCTAACGATCTCGAACGTATTGGCGATATTGCCAAAAACTTGGCACGTCGCACAAAGCACATTGATAGCCAGCGTGTTTCCAAACAGCTTTATAACGGCGTTCGTCACATGTCTGACTTGTGCCTAAGCCAAATCAAGCGCTCTTTGGATAGCTTCACGTTGCGTGACAGCGCCATCGCGCTGGACGTCTGCCGCCAAGACGATGAAGTCGATGCTCTATACATTTCGCTGTTCCGCGAATTCTTGACGTACATGATGGAAGATCCGCGCAATATCACTGATTGCACGCACCTCCTGTTCTGCGCAAAGAATTTGGAACGTGCGGGCGACCACGCGACCAATATCGCAGAAGCAGCTTATTACTTGGAAACAGGTGAGAACCTCTACTACGACATTGAATCTGGAAAAGTTCAGCTCAACTAATTAGCCTAGGTTTTTAATTATGGCTCCTTCTATTCTGATCGTCGAAGACGAGGCGGACCTTGCAGTTATGCTTCGTTACAACTTGGAGGCCGAGGGCTACCAAGTCACAAGCGCTGAAAGCGGCGACGAAGCTGCTTTGCACATGCGCGAAGACCTTCCGGATTTAATCCTATTGGATTGGATGCTCCCGGGCCTATCTGGCATTGAGCTTTGCCGCCGTTGGCGCGCAAAAGAAGAAACTGCACGCATCCCTATCATCATGATGACCGCGCGTGGTGAGGAAGAAGAACGTGTGCGTGGCCTAGCCACAGGTGCAGACGACTACGTAGTGAAGCCTTTCTCAGTCCCAGAAATGATGGCGCGAGTGAAAGCACTTATGCGCCGCTCAAATCCCGAGCTCATGTCTAACACGCTTAAATCCGGCGACATTGAACTGGACCGCGCTACCCACCGCGTTAGTCGAGCCGCTCGTGAAATTCATTTAGGGCCAACAGAATACCGCCTGTTAGAATATCTGATGCAAAGCCCGGGCCGCGTGTACAGCCGAGAGCAGTTGCTTGATAGCGTTTGGGGACATGACGTTTATGTCGATGAGCGCACTGTAGATGTTCACGTTGGTCGATTGCGCAAAGCAATTAACCGCGGGCGCTCAAAAGACCCTATCCGCACTGTTCGTGGGGCAGGCTACTCTTTTGATGAGACATTTGCGAAGTAGCTGGGTGAGGGCTCGCATAATATCTGCGAGCCGCCAGTTCTAAAGTGCTTTCACCGCAAGATCCGCCATTTTCATAATGGCGTCGCGCGAATTGGCGACAGCTATAAAGCGCGCGTTGTGGCAAAATTTTGCGCCTTTAACGCCACTTGCGGCTTCCAAGGCGGTATCAGAAAGACCTGCCCAGTTCGCTGGCAGGTCAGCACGCTGTGCAAAAGTCTCGTTGTTCAATTTGATCCCGTTTAGGGTCCAATCTGCTCCGCGCGGATTGACTGTAAAAAGGATATGGTCGGCTTCCGCTTTTTCCAGCTCTGACAAGTACGGCATGCCCATAGGGAGTTCCAAGATCGGGGAAGCACCTGCCGCATTGATCGCTTGTGCAACGATCTGACGCGCCCGGGCTTTTGCGGCAATGTTGCGAACGCAAGCTTCAACAAAACTACGTGCGATTGGCAAAGCACCAAAAAAAGCATCATCATCCGCTGTCGGCGAAGGATCATCGAATACAGGTTTTAAGCTGCCCAGTAGAGAAGGCAATGTCAGGTTTGACAACGGACCAGCGACTGAGGGTTCCATCGCACCATTGTCTAGAAGGTCGATTGGCAACACGAACTTTTTGTCGAACGATAAATGAACGGCATCAATGTCTTCAGCTGGAATATTAAGTGCTGTAAGATAGTCGCGACCAAAATGCTCCCAAATCAATCCAAACGAACTGTATGGTTGGTCGTCTTCGCGCAAAGGGCTCGGGCGCTGATGATGATCAAAAATCTGCGCCTGCGCATCATAGACACCACCTACGTCATAGATGATTTTTTCTGGTGATGGCACAAGCCAAACTTTGTCGCGCGTCCGCTTTAACACTGCGTCCGGAAACAGTTGGGTTAGCACTACCGAAGAAAGCAGTTCGTCTGCATGAAAACCACCTGAGTGGGTAATGAGGTGGCTAATGGTCATGAGGAACTCCAAGCATTCAACAGATTTAGGGGGCTTTTTTAGAAGTTTGGTTCCTCAAACCATCTATCAGGCAAAGGATCAATAGGTAGACACAAAAAAGCCGCCCTGAAAAGGCGGCTTCTGTAATTTCATCGGTGCAAATTGACGATTAGTTCTTTTTGCGACGATCCATTGAGTGGTAGGCGCGCTTAGAGTGGAATTCACAATAAGGCTTGCCTTCGTCAGATGTCCGGCCACAGAAGTGGAAGTCATCATTCAGCGGATCACCGATTGGCCACTTGCATGTAACTTCGCTTAGCTGCATCAAGCTAACGCGCTCTTCAACTGGAATGAAAATCTCAGATTCTTGAGCAAGTGCCAAGGCAGCGCTTGCGTGACTTTCAGCAGACATTGCTAATGCACTTGAGCCAGCTGTTGGAGCATGAACCGCAGGGCGTCGTTTTGGTGTGCTAGAAGTCGCGCCGCTAACGGAACTGGTTGTTGCTCTTCTTGGTGTCGACGTGCTTGTCGAAACGCGAGGCTTGCGTGCACGTGGAGCAGACGGCGCGGGTTTAGCGCGGCCAGAAAGCTTCAAACGGTGAACTTTACCAATTACAGCGTTACGAGTTACACCTTCGCCCAACTCACCTGCAATTTGGCTCGCGCTCAGACCTTCCATCCAAAGTTTTTTCAAAGTCGCTACGCGATCATCAGTCCACGCCATAAAGATCCTCCGCCAAAAGAGCCAAACAAGACGAATACCCTGCCAAAAAAACCAAATTTGGCTAAAATACCATCTATCGTATGTTAATCAGGGTTCGCCACACGACATATCGTGCCCCTATGAGAGCTACTTTACCGGATTGGCTGAATCTATGACAAGAGGCAGCAGCGGTTATCCTCTTAAAAAATCACTAAATTCACAGACTTTATTTTTGAGTTGCATCTAGACAACTTGTCAGATTGACAAAATGTGCCAACAAAAGGCATAAACATCGCCTAAAGCCGTGCATCGTGGTAAGCGAGCATGGCTAAATTGTTCCCTCAAACCCAAATTGTTCATCGTTGCCGCATGCTGTGGCACTCATATATAAGTGGAAAGAATAGAATGTCGGCTCTGTATCAAAATGTCGTCCGGTCTGAAATCGCCTTTGAACGAGGCGAAGGTGTCCGACTATTCTCTACTGATGGTGACGAGTATTTTGATTTTGCTGGTGGTATTGCTGTCAACGTTGTTGGTCACGCTGATCCACATGTGGTTGCCAAAATCAAAGAGCAAGCAGAAAAACTCTGGCACGTTGGCGCGATCTTTACGATCCCAGAAGCAGAGACACTTGCTCAACGCCTTGTGGACGTTAGCTTTGCCGATATGGTGTTCTTCACTAACTCTGGTGCGGAAGCGCTCGAAGCTGCGATTAAAACAACACGGCGCTTTTTCTACGACAAAGGCGAACCGGATCGGTACGAAATCATCACACTTGAAGGCGCGTTTCACGGTCGGACCCTTGGCACAATTGCAGCGGGTGGCAACCCTTCATATCTTGAAGGCTTTGGACCAAAAGCCGAAGGCTTTGTGCAAGTAGAGCGCGGTAACATTGAAGCACTAAAGGCTGCGATTAATCCTAAATCGGCTGCTGTATTGTTAGAGCCAATTCAGGGCGAAAGTGGCATCAATGTTCTCGATCTTGAATACCTTCGTCAGGTACGCGCGCTATGTGACGAGCATGGCATGCTGCTGGTGTTGGATGAAGTTCAGTGCGGTTATGGCCGCACAGGCAAGATGTTTGCTTATGAATGGGCAGGCATTGTGCCAGACGTAATGGCTTTGGCTAAAGGCATCGGCGGTGGGTTTCCCCTCGGCGCCTGCCTTGCAACCAAAGAGATCGGCAGCGTAATGGTGCCCGGCACACATGGCAGTACATACGGTGGTAATCCATTAGCTTGTACAGTTGGCAATGCTGTTCTTGATCGTGTGTTGGAAGATGGTTTTCTCGAGAATGTCACCGAGGTTGGCAATCATCTGACTTGGCAAATGCAACAGCTGGCTCAGAAGTATCCTGATTTGATCGTGGAAATACGGTCAAAAGGCCTTATGGCTGGTTTCAGAGTAACGCCACCAGCCGGTGAAGTCGTCGCGGCCCTGCGGGACGCTAAGATCATCACGATTGGCGCAGGTGATAATGTTGTGCGTTTGTTGCCACCACTGAACGTCACAAAAGACGAAATTGATGAAGCGGTCCGACGAATGGATGCTGGCTTCAAATCGTTGGCCGGCTAAAGCGCGTAGACCACAGTAATTTCAAAGTACAGATTTATCGAAGAGGACAGTCGTTATGACAACGGCAGTGAGACATTTTTTGGATATCAAGGATTTTTCGAAAGAAGAATTGCGCAAAATCCTAGACCTAGCAGCAGCGATTAAAGTTAAGCAAAAAGCGGGCGAAAAAACGCCGTTGCTTGAAGATAAAGCGCTAGCGATGATTTTTGACCGCGAAAGCACACGCACACGTGTTTCCTTTGATGTTGGAATGCGCCAACTCGGTGGTGAGACAATCATGCTTACCGGTCAAGAAATGCAGCTTTCACGTGACGAGACAATTGGCGATACAGCTCGTGTTATGTCTCGATACGTAGATGCGATTATGATCCGCCTTTTGAGCCACGACGATCTTTTGGAACTGGCTGGAGCAGCCACGGTTCCTGTGATCAATGGACTTACCCGGGCATCGCACCCTTGCCAGATTATGGCTGACATCATGACTTACGAAGAACACCGTGGTCCAGTTGACGGCATCAAGCTGGCTTGGCTAGGCGACAGCAATAATGTGTTGGCTTCGTGGATACATGCTGCAAATATTTTTGGTTGCACCTTGAATATTGCGTGTCCTGAACAATATAGCCCTGACCAAGGCATGCTTGCTGACATTGCTCAGTCCGATGGTCGCATCTCCATTACGCGCGATCCGGCTAAAGCAATGCAGGATGTAGACTTGGTCATCACAGATACTTGGGTATCCATGGGCGATCTAGACGCAAACATTCGTCGAGAGAACCTGTCACCCTATCGCGTTGATGAGAACTTGATGGCGAAGGCGAAGCCAGATGCTATCTTTATGCATTGTCTGCCGGCTCACAGAGGTGATGAAGTGACTAGCCAAGTATTGGATGGTCCGCAATCAGTTGTGTTTGACGAGGCAGAAAACAGGCTTCATGCGCAAAAAGCGGTGCTAGCTTGGGTATTTGGAATTGAGGAACTCTAATGAGTGACGATTTTATGCAAGCGGTTGGTTTGGACCGGCCGGAAAGCGGCGGCGATACTGTAGTACCGTTTGCTGTTGAACCATTGGACATTCGCGGCCGCTCCGTTCGCTTGGACGATGCGTTGGACGCAATTCTGCGTCGTCACGATTATCCTACTCCTGTGGCGCGCCTGCTGGGTGAAGCCATTGTTCTTGCATCTTTGGTTGGTTCTTCATTGAAGTTTGAGGGCCGCTTCATCATGCAAACGCAAACCGATGGGCCGGTAAATCTTATTGTTGTTGATTTACAGACACCAAACGGTTTGCGCGGTTACGCGCGTTACGATGCTGAAAAAGTCTCAGAAGCAGCGGCACAGGGAAAGCTTTCTCCAGAAGACCTTCTTGGCAAAGGTATTCTGGGCATGACAATCGACCAGGGCGATAATACTGAGCGATATCAAGGTATTGTGCAGTTGGACGGTTCGAGTTTAGAAGATGTGGCACACACATACTTCCAGCAATCTGAGCAAATTCCGACCTTGGTTCGGTTGGCCGTAGCTCAAGTGCAAAACAAAGGCGACGCGAAGCCGTCTTGGCGCGCTGGTGGTATGCTTATTCAGCACTTGCCTGATCATGGTACACGTACGATGCCTGACTTGCCGGGAGATGGCGATGCGAGCAATCCCGAAACAAACGACACATCGTTTGAAGAAGAAAATGGCTGGGTGGAAGCGAGCGCTTTACTCAACACGATCGATGATCACGAATTGGTCGAGCCTGATTTGTCTTCAGAGCGTTTGTTGTTCCGCCTGTTCCATGAACAGGGCGTGCGCATTTTCGAACCAATGGACATGATTGAGAAGTGTGGGTGCAATGCTGACAAGATCGAATTGATGTTGTCTCAGTTCTCAGAGGAAGACCGAAACTCAATGATCAAAGACGGAGACATCGAAGTCTCTTGTGAGTTTTGCTCGACCAAATACCACTTCAATCCAACGATGTTCGGTTTTAACGACTGATCCAATTCGGCGTCTCGCCCGTAACCTTACCAAAGTTTCATTTGTTGTAATGCGCCTCGGCGCTTAACATCCGCGAAACTTCGGAAATCGGTACACGGGCGGGTTGCCACTAATGTTGCAAAAATCAGATCAAGCTGAATTATCAGAGCACAAACCACAAACGCCAAAGAAGCGACGCGTTTCTTTCATCGGTTGGATGGTACGACTAATTGTAGCCGTGGCAATTCTTGCAGGTGCAGGCTTTCTTGTGATGCAAATGCTGGCGGACAAGCCGGAACCTCCTAACAGAGAGCCACGTGAGCGTACCTTCACTGTAAAGTCAACGCCGGCAGAGTACGCCGACTTTCAGCCTACACTGACATACTTTGGAGAAATACTGGCGGCGCGGACGCTGGATATACGCAGCCAAGTTGCTGGCGAGGTATTGGAGATCAAGCCAAACATTGCGGTTGGCACATTCGTAAAAGAAGGTGATCTGATTGCTGTAATCGACGATTTCACATATCGCGGTGCTGTGACCGAAGCGCAAACCAATCTTGCTGATGCGCGACTGGGTGCTACCGAAGCCAAGGAAAAACTGTCCCTAGAAAACGGGAATTTAGAGTTCGTTAAATCGCAATACGACCTTTCCTTACGAGACCTTGAGCGGGCTAAGTCATTGTTTGCGGACGGATCATTGACAGAGAAGTCTGTTGAAGACCGAGAGCTTGTGACTTCTCAGCGCCTGCAATCTGTTCGCCAGAGCGAAAGCAATCTGCTCATCCAGCAGTCTCAGCTTGAACGCCAAGACGTAGCCATTGAACGCTTGGAATGGCAACTCGAGCGGGCGCAACGCAATTTGGAAAATACGAAAATCTACGCGCCGTTTGACGGAACTGTGACATCTAAGAACTTTGAATTGGGTCGAATTGTTTCGAATAACGAAGCTTTGATTTCCATCTTTGAGACATCGACACTAGACGTGCGATTTACAATGTCCGATCAACAATACGGCCAACTTGTTGCAGATGGTTTGCTTGGTCGCGAGATCAAAGTGACATGGGAAATTGACCCGATGCCTATCCAAACAACTGCAACGATCACACGTGTCGGTGCGCAGATCGATGCCACTAAGGGCGGCGTAGAAGTATTCGCTACGATCGCAAATGAAGATGCTACAAAACTTCGTCCGGGCACGTTCGTTAGAATTGGTGTGCCTGGTTTGCTTTATGAAAATGCGCTGCAGCTTCCTGAGGCA
>Ga0315336_1001921_pt1 | contig 35242 bp, 31 predicted proteins | sample ASW5metaG_FD_204512 | JGI IMG/M metagenome (GOLD analysis project Ga0315336, IMG submission 204512) | Ammonia-oxidizing marine archaeal communities from Monterey Bay, California, United States - ASW #5 | ecosystem: Environmental > Aquatic > Marine > Intertidal zone | place: USA: California... | reverse complement strand
GCATCGTCGCCGACCAGGCTCGCGCCCACCAGGAGACCGCCCGAGTGCGGACCGCCGGAGGCCACGATCTCGTACTCGACCCGGAAGAAGACCTGGCCCGGGTCCGCCGGAGCACAGAGTTCTTCGCTGCTGGAAAACGATTCTTTCGTGAGCAAAAAGCCGCGCCCGCTTCCCTTCTCGGAACCCGAGTCGACGACCATGTGCCCGTCGCCGTCTACGCTCACGACGTGGCCGTCGCGGCCCGGGTCAACGCGGCTTGTGTCCCATGACGCCAGGCCATTGCTGAAATCGTCTGAGAAGATCTGCTCCAGCCGCGCCGGCGCCGGCGGCAGGGCGAGCGGCCTCGGCCGATGCGGTTTCATCTCAAGGGATCGAATCACATGAAACCGGTCCGGCGGCCCGGCGGCCGGCTCGAGGACAAGGTACACTTCATCGCGTCCATCGAGCGAGAGGGTGAGCCCTTCGAACAACGCTTCACGCGACCAGCTTGAGGCGCCGCCGGCCTGCGAGTAGGTGGCGCCGTGGACGGCATCGTAAAGATGCCAGCGGCCCTCTTCCGCGTGAGGAAACCGGACCGTGAGGGTAATCGGCCAGCCGGTGTTGCCGTTGAACACCCGGACCAGGCGTCGCTCGCCAAGGGAGTAGGCTTGCGCGACCAGCGCTCGATCCAGCAGCGAATTACCGCTGTGTTCGACCAAGGTAACGAAATTGCGCAGCGGCTCGCCCTGGAAGAGGAACTCGCCGACCCTGGCCTCGACCCGCCGGATGCGCTGGTTCGCCTGCGCCAGCGTTTGCCACTCTTCGCTGCTGTATTGCCGCTCGCCCCATCGCCAGAACCCGTCCGAGGCCATGGCCATTTCGTACATGGCGTCGGCTGCGCCGACGTGCACCTCCGGATGGTGACCGGTGAGGCCGCCGTCCCAGGAGCCCATCACATGCTTGAGCCCCATGGCGCGGTACGCGTGGATGGGCGCCTCCCACCAGGGGCGGGAGTGGTCCTCCCAGTAGGGCGTAGAGTTGATGACGATAAAGGGCGCGTCCGAGTGGTGCAATCCGAGCGCCAGAGCCTGCATGCGCCAGTGCCCGGTGAGGTGGTCGGGGATCCAGTCTGGGTACGCCGCGAATCCAAAGGTTGGATGATCTTTCCGAATGTTGGCAGCGAGCTCCTGCAGCAGCGTAATCAACCGATCCTGGAGTCGCTGCAGGTACGGGAGCAGGTGTTGGTTTTCCTTTAACCATTGGTGACGCACGGCGCGAGGCAGGTCTTTCTCCAGCTTCGCGAACTCGCGGTAGGCGCCGAAGCAATCGTCGCAGTAGCAGAGGTGCTCGCCCGGCAAGTCGAAGGTGTAGGCACCGTAAGGTTCCATGTCGAGCTGGGCGCCATCAAGCCAGCCTTCCAGAGCTCCCTCCCGGGCAGGCTGAAAAAGCACCTCCCAGGCGCGGCGGTCGAGTGGACAGGGGATCCGGAATTCGCGACCACCACGTTCCGGGCAGGTCAGCCCTTCGCGATCCACCGCCAGCCGCCACTCGTCCACGCGATTGTCGTAGAGGGAGCTGATATAAAGACCGGCATAGTAACGGATCCCGTTCTCGTGCGCGATTCTGCTCCAGCGCCGGCCCTCATCCCCTGGATTGCCGGACAACACCGTCAGGCCGACGTTCTTCAGACTGGAAATGAATTCCTCTTCCCCGACCCCGCCGGTACCGAAATGGTTCCACTGGGAAAAGCCGTATCGAATCTTCTCGTCACGGCCAACCACCGGGAGATCGCCGTGCGCGTTGGAAAAGACAGACATAAGGGAGATGAACAGAAGGGGGAACCAAGCCGGGCGCCTCATACGCTCGATCCCATTTCGTCGGACGCATTTATCGGATTGACGTTCCCTTGAAGTCGATTCATGGTTTGCGTTGACGATAACGCACATAATCTGGTACGCAAGGCATAAAACAGCCGGTCATGAATTCAGATCAAGTTGCAGAGGTTACGATATGACCTCACAGCAGGCACTGCAAACATGATGCCGCAAATAAGCCGCCTGGATGGGTTCTGGGATTTCGAGTTTCGGTCCGATGATTCGGCGATGCCATCGGACTATACCGAACAGGCGCCGGTACCCGGCTGTTTCGACGCCCTTGACCGCCACGCCCTGCGTCGCGGGGTCGGCTACTATCGTCGCTTCTTCGAAACAGACGGAAGAGCTCACTATCGACTGACCTTGGGCGGGGTGGCCCACCATGCCGTCGTCTACCTGGACGGGCAACGAGTCGCCACGCACGACGGGGCCTTCACCTCGTTTTCCGTCGATCTTCCCGCGCTCGACGCCGGCCGCCACGAGCTTATCGTCTCGGCGGACAACCGGTTCGACGGCCTCGCGCGTTCGCTCCACATGGATCACTTCGATTGGTACAGCTACGGGGGCATCATCCGGCCCGTCTCCCTGCGGTCGTGGTCGCAGGTCCTGATCGAACGCGTGGTGCCGGTGACCGAGGACTGGCGAAACGGCCGGGTGCGGATCGAGGTCGATTTTCGCGCCGATCTTGCTTCCCCGCGACCGCTCCCGGCGGAAATTTTCGTCGACGACAATTCGGTGTATCGCGGCACGACGAAACCCGGCGCGACGGCGGCGGCGTTTATCGTCGACGTTCCGAATCCCCGGCCCTGGTCGCCCGACTCGCCGGTGCTCTACGTATTGACTGTTCGCATCGGAGATGCCGAACAGACGGTCGACCTGGGACTCCGCACTATCCGTAGCGAGGGCCATCGGATCCTGCTCAATGATGAGCCGGTTCGTATTCGCGGGGTCAACCGGCACGAGAGCCACGTTGCCTTCGGGTTTGCATTGCCGGAACACGTGATTCTCGGCGACGTGCAGCAGATCAAGGATCTCGGCTGCAACTTCGTGCGCACAAGCCACTATCCCCAGGATCCCCGCTTCATCAGCCTGTGCGACCGGATGGGGCTGATGGTGTGGTGCGAAGTCACCGGCTGGGGCTACAGCGAAGCGATGATGAAGGACAAGCGGCTGGTCGAGGCCCAGCGGGCTTGCACCACGGAGATGATCCGGCAGTATGCCCATCATCCGAGCATTGTCTGCTGGGGAATCCTCAACGAGTGTGCCTCGGACGCGGAATCCGCGCGGCCGGTGTACGAGGAGATGGTGGCGCTGGTACGTTCCATGGACCCGGATCGGCCCGTGACCTATGCCTCCAATCGCTTCCCCGACGGGCATACGAATCCCCACGGTGACATCATGTTCGACCTCGTCGACTGGGTCTGCATCAACGCCTATCCCGGCTGGTACGGGGGCGACCTCAACGATTGCCTGGAGAGGTTGGAAACGATTGCGCAGGCCATCCGCGACCGAAAGCTGGATGAGAAACCGGTGGTCATCAGCGAGATCGGGGCAGGCGCCATTCCCGGCTTCGAAGACATCCGCCCGGTCAAGTGGAGTGCCTGGTACCAGCAGGAACTCTTGCAGAAGCTGTCGACAGCCATCCGCGACGACCCCACCTGGAGCGGTCTCTGCATCTGGCAGTTCTGCGACATTCGCACAGCGGAAAGCAACTGGATGACCCGGCCACGCGGATACAACAACAAGGGCATCATGGATGAACTGCGTCGACCCAAACCGGCCTACCGGGCTATTCGCGAAATCTACCACACGGACTGGTGAGCGCAGGGGGGCTGCATCAACCTCCGCAATTGAACCGGTGTTTCAATCCGCCTTTGACGAGCGTTTCCAGCTGGCCCTATTGTCAGTGCCACCATGAACACCGATCAAATCCAGACCGACCGTCTTCACGAGATCACGGAACCCTTACGGGTCGCCCGCCCGGTCCCGCTACGTGGCTGGATCCTGATGGATGCAGACGTGTCTCACCTTCGCGAGGCTCTCGCGCGATGTCAGCAATATCAGATTAACCACCTCCAGCTCTCGCACGGCATCGTGCACACAGCGCTCGATCTGCTCACGGAGAAGTGGCGGGCGAAGCGGGTGAACCTGGTGACCCGGCTCGCGCACCGGCAGCAGATCGAAACCTATGTCTGGACCCACGAACTGGATGGGATTCCCGAACGGTTCATGACCCATGACGGCCGGATCGACCTGCGGCTGCCAGGGCTCTGGGCGTTTCTCGAAGAACGCTATGCGCAGATATTCGCCGCGGCCGAGTTTGACGGCCTTGTGTTGACCTTCCAGGAAACCCAGGCCTCCGTCCATCACGATCGTTCGGTGGTGAGCGACGAACCGCATGCCGCGCGCGTCACCCGGCTCGTCCAATTCATGCACACCCTGTGCCGGCGGCACGGCAGGAATCTGCTGGTCCGAACCTTCTGCTATAACAGTGAAGAGATGCAGTGGATCCTGGACGGCATCCGGAAGACCGACCCCGAGGTCGCCATCATGGTCAAATGCCAGCCCGCTGATTGGAATCCCTATTTCCCGCACAACCGGCTGATCAAGCAGTGTAGCGATTCGGGGCGGGGATTCATCGTGGAGTTGGATCTCGGCGAGGAATACCACGGCCAGAATGCAGTGCCCTATCTCTGCCCGGCCTATGTGCGGTACCGGTTGAATCACATCCTGAACTGCCAGTCGGCCCTGACCGAAGGCATCACCCGGGGTTGCGCGGCCCGCATCGAACGTTACGGCTCGCGCGCGTTGGGGGCTCTGAATGAACTGAACCTGCGCGTCTTCTCTGCGATCCTTTCCGATCCCGGATGCGACGAAGAAACCGTCCTGCGGGAGGGATTGGCAGAGCAGTTCGATCGATGGGGCGAGGCAGTCGGCGCGTTGCTGAAGCCTACGTTCGACCTGGTCAACGCAGTGGTCTACCCGGTGCCGGGCACCTGGGGCTACCTGATGCATTGCGCGGTCGCCGATCTGTTCTATGTGCACGACAGCCTGATTGCCTGGCCTCATGTCGATGAATGGGTCGATGACGAGAGTCTTGCGGGCGTGGCTTCGAGGGTGGAACAGGCGGACGAGGCAACCCTCGCCCGGGCGGTACACCGGATCGACCAGGCGGAAGAAACCCTCGAGCGAATAGTGGCCGGAGAGGCGAAACTTGGACAAGACCTGCCGGTGGAAATGAGGGTGCTCCTGGCGCCGGAGCTGCGCCGTCTGGAGGCGTTCGTCCGAGTCAATCTCGCTCATCACCGGGTGGTGTTCGCCCTCTATCGATGGCGGCGCGACGGGGATGACCGCAGCAAAGTGGAGGTCGGGAAGTTGCTGGACGATTTCCGGATCGTAGTGGGCCGGCACGGCGGCGTGCTCTACTGCCTGATGACCGAAGGCGTCTACCTCAACCGGCGGGGCACGGACATGTTCGTCGCTCAATGTGAACGGGCACTGGTGGTCGGTCTCGACACGATGCTGGCCGAAAAGGGAAACATCGGCGACTTCCCTACCCGCTATGGTCACGGCACTGCCGTGATGCCGGGGTAGTGGTCAAATCCCAAGTTCTAAATCACAAATCACAAACAAATCCAAAATCCCAAAATTCAAATCCCAAACAAACTCGAAATCTCAACTTCCAAACACGTCAGAAGCAGCAATCCTCGAATACGACACACCGGATGGAGTCGGAGAAGATGTATCGCCCCTTGTTTGGGATTTCCAATTTGGAGTTTCGAATTTGTTTGGGATTTGGAATTTGGGATTTGGAATTTGCCTGGGATTTAGGGCTTGGGATTTGAATTGCCGAACGAGCTAGCGATTCTTTCCCAGATCCAGATCCCAATATCCCGCCGGACCGTGGAAGTCAGAGGCGAAGAAGTAGGAGAGATGTTTCAGCGGCGACCAGGCGATATGCCCGTCCGCGTACAGGACGTTTGTCCCTTCGCCCCACTTCCAATTTTCCCCGACGTGGTTGGACCGGTTCGGCACGGTGACACGCGCCCATCCGGTCCAGGCGATCGTGTTGACATGAAACGATCCGAAAGTCACGTCGCTGCCGAGCGGATTCCTGGAGGTATCGGACACGCTGACCAGGGATGCGACCGGACCGATGCCCGCCGAAAGGGCGGTGAACTGGCTGGGCTTCCAGCCGTCGAGCGATCCCCCGATACCCACAGGAAGTCCTCCCTCGCCTCCCCAGTAGTTATAGTAGGAATAGCCCAGAGGGCTCGATCCGGGGACATACGTGGATTCCCCGTCCCAGGAGTCCAACCAGGGCGTCGCCCACGCCGGGTCCCCCGAGGGGCACCGCATCACCGCCTTGGACACGCCGTACCCGTCCCGCAGGGATTGAAAATTGCGGATGGAATTCGCCTCTCCCCAGTGGCCTTCGGGAAATAGCCCATCGTGATCGTTCGCGTGGCCGTAGGCCCCCACGGCAAGCTGGCGAAGATTGGAGCTGCAGTTAGCCCGCCGGCCCTTCTCCAGCGCGTCCTTCAAGGACGGCGCCAGCAGCGCCGCCAGAATGGCGATAATAGCAATCACCACCAGCAACTCGATGAGGGTAAATCCTGCCGCATGAGGGCGGAAAATTTCCTGATTTTTGCCTTTGACAATGGGTGAGCGCACAGCTAGGGTTAACGTTAACGCAATGCAGGCTTGATTCAAGCAGAAAACGATTCGAATTGTTTTGCCGGATAACCCGTCCCGCTTGGGAACGTGAAAGGTTCGGCCGACGCGATTTCCGGCGGCGTTTCAGGAGCGGAAGCGGGGCGCCCGGGAAGAAAGAAAGCAGCAGGAAAACGGTAACATGGACTGCGGGGGCGTGCCACATCGAAGGCTGCGCTACCCGATAACAACACGCAGGAGGAAGAAAACATGAAAAAAGTCATACTCACATCCATTGCAGCGTTCGCACTCGTGACCACCACCCAGGCCGCCCTGATCCAGACGTTCTTTGACGACTTCAGCGGCGACTTGAGCCAGTGGAATCAAACCCACCTGGCCGGCAGCGGCATCAGCATCAACGGCAGCCAGCAGCTCGTCGTCGATGCCGATCAGAACGATCCGCGCGGGATGGTGCTGACTACGTACTCCACCCCTTCGTCCCTGGATCTCTCCAACCTCGTCGGTGATGAAGAGATCTACATGCGCATTTCCTTTGACGTTATCAGCGGTAGCACGCACGGCGGCGAACTGCTGATCAGCGCGACGCCGGGATCGGGCAGTGACAGCGCGGTCGGTACGCACACGTTGTCGCCTCTCGCGGATCCGGCAGGCGGCGGCCGCGGTCATGGCCACGGACGATACACGGGTTCCGTGGACGCCGGTCCCTCGAACTCCGGCCTCAACGGCACCTCCACCCAGTCCCCCGTCGGAAAAAATGTCCGGCTCGACTGGATCAGCAGCCTGCTCGGCGAAGGGCAAGCTACGCGGCGCGTGGAAGTGTACTACGACAACGCGCTCGAATTCCAATTCGATGAGCCGGTGGATGCCAGCCGTCTCGAGTTCTCCGGCGGCCCGGTCGGGTTCTACCTGCTCCTGAACCGCGACTTCACCATCGACAATTTCTCGATTTCTGAAGCGATTCCGGAGCCGGGTAGCATCGCCCTCCTGGGCTGTGGCGCACTGATGTTGGCGGCTGCCCGTCGTCGCCGCAGCTGATCGCAGAGCAGAGGTGAATTGCCTTGCCCGGGTTCGACGTGGATCCGGGCAAGGTTTTCGTTTGCTGGACTTCAATCAGGCTTAACGATGGAGTACATTGACCTTACGATGAAAACTTTTTCCCGCTTTACGTCGATTTGCCTCCTCGTTTCCACCCTTCTGATCGCTTCCTCCGCGCAGGGAGTAACCAACGTGGCGCACTACGGGTACTGGGGCACGCCGTTCTGGACCCGCTCGGTGGATCACGGAAATTTCGTGACCGTTTCGCCGGAGCGCCGCGACATTCTTCGGGCCCGGACACTGGGCCAGAAGATGCACATCTACGCGCCGCTCAATCCCCTTGATCGCCATGCGCGGAACCGGATCCAGGATCTGAAAGATACGCTCGATTCGATTCCCGACTTCGACTACGACGACGTCATCTGCATCCGCCTCTCACAGGACATTCAGGAAACGATCGGTGTGGGAGGCAGCACCTACGGCTGGTGGGAGACCAACGTGCTCGATTACGCCCGCCAGGTATTCGGTCCCGACGTCAAACTGGCGCTCGACTTCTCGGGCTCCAACAACACCGGCGTGCCGGGCGGGGCGGACATCTACTCGTTCGAGTGGTACAGCATCGGGGGCCTGAGCCAGAGCCAGGGCCAGGTCGACGCGGCGGCGGATGCCTTCTTCAACCCCCGACGCCAGTGGATCCTGAATGCCAACAGCAACGAAGTGAAGGAGATCTGGATCACGCCCCGCGGGTTCAACACCATCGGTTCGGATCTCGACGAGGATTTTCCCGCGCAACTAGCCGACTGGGCCGGTCGTCAGTCGGACGTTACCGGAATCCACTACTGGGATTACGTCATCGTTATCGCCGACAACTGGGGCGTGATGGACATGCCGGTGGTTCGCGGCGCGATTCGCGACGTGGCCGGTGCGTGCGGGTACACCTACAGCCCGCCCCGCAACCTGCTCGACAATTCCGATTTCGAATATTCGGAGCTGAAGTCCTCCGGCAACCTGATCGAGAATGGTGGCTTCGAGGCGTTCGCCGTTCCCGATGCCGATTGGCCGGAGGGCTGGTTCGACAATATCCTGAGCCCCGACGACCCGGCGGGCCCGACGCTGATTACGGATGCAGCCGAGGCCTACGAAGGCAGCAACTCCCTTTTCTACTCCTGGACGCTTGGCGGCACCATGAACTCCAGCACGCAACCACGCATGGTCCGGCCGATTTCCGGGGGCGCGACCTATCGCCTCGGAATCAAGTACCGACGATCTCCCCTGGACCAGGGCACGGTCTCGCGCATGGCCATGGAAATTCGCTGGCGGATCCAGGGCGCAGAGGCGGGCCGGGATGACATGGCATGCAATCACGCGTCGCTCGACTGGGAGCAGGAATATATGACCGTCGTGGCGCCGTGGTGGGCGACCGATGCGGTCGCGACCTATTTCACCCGGCAGTTTGAAATCGCCCCTCCCCCAAACAACGAACTCGATGCCATCGGGTACTGGGACGACGCTTCGCTGCACGTGCTGGATCCGCTCACGGACGAGGTGCTGGAAGTCAGCGCCGGCCCGTACGCGGACTTCTGGTCCCGGACCGGCAACGCGGCCGAGTACATTCAGGATTCGGCGATCGCGCGGCTGGGCGATGCCTGCGTGAAATCGATTGGGCGCACGCCGCTTCCCGCGCCCGGATTGCAGCAAACCTTCTTCGACGATTTTAGCGGCGATCTCAGCCAGTGGGACACCAATTTTCTTGCCGGCAGCTCGGTATCCATCGTGAACGGACAGCTCGTGGTCGACGCGGATCCGAGCGATCCACGCGGTATGCTCATCACCGATCACTCGACGGCTTCCGCGGAGGCCATGGCGGCGCAGGCAGGCACGGAGACCGTGTACATGCGCATCTCGTTCGATGTCATCAGCGGCGTGCAGCACGCGGGCGAGTTGCTGGTGGGCGTGGTTCCCGGCGCCGGTTCCGACAACATTGCCGGAACCCACACCTTGACGCCCCTGGCGGATCCGGCGCCCGGCGGGCGGGCCCATGCGCACGGGGTGTTTCCATCGTCGCCGAACTTTGGACCCTTCAGCTCCGGACTGAACGCGACGTCCACGCAGTCCACGACTGGAAAGAATGTTCGGCTTGAGTGGGTGAGCAGGTTGCCGGGGGAAAGCCAGACCACGCGCCGCGTGGACGTATACTACGATGACGTTTTCGAAATGAGCTTCGACGAGCCGGTGGATGCGAATCGCCTGCAGTTCAATGAAGGGCCGGTCGGGTTCTACGTCCTGCTCAACCGCGACTTCACCATCGACAATTTCGAGATCCAGGAATTCCAGCCGTACGTGCCGGAGCCGGGCGAGTTGCGCGCCACCGATCCCATTGTGCAGGGTTCGATCTTCACCGAGGCTGCGGCGCGCGGGGAGTGGATTGCATCCACCAACGCGAACTACACATTCTCGACCTACTGGCGGACCGCGCCGGAGGATCCCGACGGGCTGGCCAGCATCAAGCTGCGCATCCGCGCGAAGCGCCGGGCCGGAAACTTCCAGGACACCGCCGACGTGAGCCAGACCTTCGACGTGTCGGGAAGCGACTGGCAGCGATTCTCGGTCACCGCCGACCTACCCGCGAACACCTGGTACGCCTGGGTGTCGATGGAAGCGGTGGAGAGCCCGTTCGGCGACGGTGAGTCGGTGGGGTATTTCGACTCCGCCCAATTCGAAGCCGGCAGCAGCCCCACCGCCTACGAGTTCATTCCGTCACTGGCGCTTGACGGGCAGCCCTTGATTCAGAAGATGGACGAGACCAATGGCGCGATCGTGCTGGAGTGGCAGGGCGGCAACGAAGGAAACCAGTTGATTCAACGGACGACCGATGTAACCGCCGAACCGTGGCAGACCGTGGCCACCAACCCGCCCACGCCGGCGCTGACCCGGACCGGCGCGGATACGAATCCGCCGCCGGAGAACGCGACGTACAGGATTTCGACGGAGTAGGAACCACCAAATACACGAAAAGGGAGTGAGAGTGATGCGAGTCCTGTTGCGGATTGCGATAATGCTGGTGGCGGGAAATGCGGTTGGGCAGACGACGGTGCTGCAGCGGGTCTTCTTTGACGACTTCAGCGGCGACCTGAGCCAGTGGGATTTGTCCCACCTGGCCGGCGGCGTGGCGTCCATCAATGGAAGCCAGCAATTGGAAATGAACGCCGACAATCCGGATCCACGGGGATTTTTTCTGACAAATTTTTCCACCGATTCCAGCGCGGGGCTCGCCCCCAGGGTGGGGAATGAGGAAGTGTACATGCGGATCGCTTTCGATGTCATTGCCGGTTCGACACATGGCGCCGAGCTCCTGGTGGGCGCGACACCCGGCTCCGGGACCGGCAACGTCAACGGAACACACACCCTGTCGCCGCTGGGGGATCCTTCGGCCACCGGCCGCGCGCACGCCCACGGTCACTTCCAAACCGACGTCAATGCCGGTCCCTCGAATTCCGGAATAAACGGAAATTCAGCGCAATCTCCGGTTGGGAAAAACGTTCGTCTCGACTGGATCAGCCGGCTCGCCGGCGAGGGCCAGTTCACGCGGAGGGTCGATGTGTACTACGACGACGCTCCGGAGTTCACGTTTGATGAACCGGTGGATGCAAGCCGGCTTGATTTCGGCGGCGGTCCGGCCGGATTCTATGTCCTGCTCGGCCGGGATTTTACCATCGATAATTTCGAGATTCTCCAGGCAACCTCGGAGCCGGTCACGATTGCCTTTACCAACATCGTCGTGGAGGACACCGCAGCCCTGGAATTCAACACCACGCCCGGCGTGACGTACCGGCTTCAATCAACGACCAATCTCCAGGCCACGGGCTGGGTTTCCAGCGACTCCCTGATCCTGGGCGCCGGCGGCACCCAGCTCGCCTTTGATCCGACCGGATTTCCCACCAGCAAAACCTATCGAATCATCGTGCAATAAGCAGGCTGATCTGTAAGAGCGGTTGTGAGCAAAAGGCAAATCGCTCTGCCGCTGACGGCACAAACTGGTACAGCCAAATAGACGACAATGGTTGGCGGAGGGGGTGGGATTCGAACCCACGGTACCTTGCGGCACGCCGGTTTTCAAGACCGGTGCATTCGTCCACTCTGCCACCCCTCCGTACCAAGGATTCCCGGCATTCTTGGGTTTCAGATTCCTCGCATTGGTATTTGGCGCATTCTGGGTCGGGAAGCGATGACCAAAATGACCAACATGCTGACAGAATCCTGAGCCACGGACCGGCCCACAATACGCCGGAGAACCATCAAATACAAAGTCAAAGGTGGATCACCGGCTGTCGTGAAGAGCTGGAAGATCTTAACCGCCGACCTCAGAATGGTCAATGGGAAGCGCAAATCGAAAACCTCAAAAACAGGAAAGTCGGCCGAGGCCTAACAGAGGATATCACGAAGATTACACCAGCCTGAGGCGCCAGGCCGGGGCCACGACGGAGATCGGAACGCTTTCTGTTGGGTCCTCCGCCCTACTGCGGCCAATCCTCGCGGGATGTCCGTCCTGATATCGGCCGGGCCCGGAAAACGTATTCCTGGCCAATTGTGAGACCTGATTTCGGTAGACCGGTCAAGAAATGTGGTATTGGAGGAGCGCAAGAAGAACGGGGCCCATTCGGCGTTCGTGCGATCATGCACGCCAGAAAGCGGCCATGCGATCAACTTCCTGTCGCGATGGTACTGGCCGTAGAGCAACACTATATGCTGTGATCACGTGGGAAATTTGACGTCCCGCTGTACGGCTCGCTCTGCAATTCCTCAGGAGATTTTTCATTGTTTGAAAATCGGAAAGAGACAGTACTCCCGTAAACCGGGCCGCTGACGGCGAATGAAAACCATCAGTATCCGTGCAAGCCTGCTGCGCACTTTTGTGGCGCTGGTTCTGGGCGTGTCCTTCACCATTCTTGCAGTCATGACAGTGGGTGCGCGGCGTGCTGTCCGAGATCTTTCTCAACAGCTCATCGAGCAGTCCTCGGATCGTGCCGAGGACGCGATGCGGCACTTCTTCGGTTCTATCGACGGCATGCTTGGCTCCTCCCGCTCCTGGTGGGATGCGAAGCTTCTCGGCTACCGAAACCGCGACGATCTCTCGCAGCTCAACGCGATCTTCATGCCGGTGCTCGACCAGAATCGTCAGATCACCTCGATGATGGTCGTGCACGACGGCGGATTCGAGTACCTGCTTTTTCGCGATCTTCGCGGCGGCGATCTCTACGAGTGGTACAACCGCATTGTCTGGGCGGACCGGGGACCGGAGGCCGGCTTCGAAGCCCGCTTTACGCGCGATCTCGAACTCCATGACGAGGGACCGCTACCCCCGGAAGCTCGCACGTACGACCCTCGCAATCGACCTTTTTACACGGCACCCGGCCTCGGAGAGATTCACTGGACAGATCCATACTACTTCTTCATCACGAAGGATGCCGGCATGACGGCTTCCTACAAGTGGCGCGATCCCGCAAGCGGGGAGATCCGGCTCGTCGCTTTCGACCTGTTGTTAATGGATCTTTCGCGCTTTACCGCGACGTTGCGCCCCAGCACCCACGGAAAGGTATTCGTTCTTCATCCGGATGGGTCCCTGCTGGGTCTACCTGCGGACGACCGCTGGGAGAATCCCGAGGCGGTTCGCGACGCTCTCCGCAATCCGGCAGAGCGCAGCGGCGGCACTACGCAGGCGGATCGCGAGGCGGTGTTGCTTACTGCCGGCGACCTCGACCTGCCCGCCATTCGCCGCGCAGTGGAAATCTGGAAAGGCGAAGAACGGATCGGGCTGAGTTTTTTCCCCTACTCCGTCGACGGCGAACGGTGGTGGGGTGGTTTTCGCCCGTTTACGCTCTCGAACCAGGAACTATGGATTGGGGTCACCATGCCCGAACACGACTTTCTTGCCCAAGCAGCCCGCCAACGTAACCAGGTGCTCCTTGTTTCCTGCGCGGCATTAATCGCCGCCGTGCTCCTGACCGGTGTGCTTGCACGCCGCTATAGCCGCCCGCTGGAAAAACTTGCCGAGCAAAGCGCTCGGGTGCGGGAATTGCGGCTTACCGATCAGGTGGCCGTTCGGTCTCCGCTGCGCGAGGTCGCACAACTCGCCGACGCTAACGCGCAGATGCTCACCGCGCTCAACTCGTTTTCCCGCTATGTCCCCGTGGATCTGGTCAGACAGTTACTTCATCGAGGTGAGGTGGCAAAGATCGGGGGGCGAGACGACGTGCTCACGATTCTTTTCACGGACATCGCGGGCTTCACCAAGGTGTCTGAGCAAATGTCCCCGCAGGAGCTGACGCTACACATGGCCGAGTATTTCGGGGCCATGCTGGAGGAACTCAATGCCGAGCGCGCGACCGTGGATAAGTTCATCGGTGACGCAATTGTCGCATTCTGGGGAGCGCCGGAGCCCGATCCGGAGCAAGCGCAGCACGCGGTGCGGGCGGTGTTGCGGTGCTGCGATCGGCTGTGCGAGTTAAATGAGACATGGACCAGGGAGGGGCGTCCACCGCTTCACACCCGCTTTGGCCTGAACCGTGGCCCAGCGGTCGTGGGAAATGTCGGTTCGCCCGCCCGGCTCAACTACACCGTGCTTGGCGACACGGTGAACATGGCCAGCCGCCTCGAAGCACTCAACGCTCGCTATGGGACTTCCGTGCTGGCCACGGAGGCAGTCGTTGAAGCCGCGGGTCCGGAATTCGTGTGGCGCCGCATCGATCGAGTGGCGGTTAAAGGAAAGGATGAGGCGGTGACGATTTTCGAGCCTCTTGGAGAAGCGACACGCGTTTCCGCGGAAGAAGCGGAGCTGGCTAAAAAATACGAAGATGCGCTGGACCTCTACGCGCAGGGAAAATTCAATGAAGGCGTTGTTGCACTTGAGGCACTCCTCAAACTGTCCCTCGATGCCGCGGCACGGAGACTTCTCGAACGGTGTCGATACTGCGACGCAAATCCACCGGCCTCGGACTGGGACGGCGTGACCAGGTATGAGTCGAAATAGAGGGTCGATTTCCCATGCCGTTGGTGCGCTATTCATTACCCTTCGCTTCCTTCCTCAGATCAAAAGCGACCAAGATCTGCTTCGCATTTTCCGATTCGTCAGCTTTGACTCTGAGCTCGATTCCACCGGTCGCAAGTCCGATGTGTGGTGCCCATCCCCCGGCATCGTCACCGCAAATGATGCTTTCTATTCCGGCGGAGCGAAGAAGCTGCTGGGCCCGCTCTGCGTCAGCACGGGCCGCAAACCCTCCGAACCCCTTAATCGAAACCAAGCGGGAGTTCATTCCATCGCCACTACGCGCTTAATGACAGAAATCAACCGCAGCCAGCTTCCTGGTTGTCGTGCTGTGGCTTCTTGTTGGGTGACTCACCTACTCGGCCCCGAATGTTCCGGATCGCAACGATTGGCAGGCAAAAGATCGTCCACGCTAGCAAGCCAAGGACAATTGTATTTCCAGCGAAGCCCAGCATTCGCGGACGGACCGGTAGGCGCCGAACCACATCAAAGGCCCAGGGTTCTTTGAAACCGGATGTGGGCCAAAGTGAATGTGATGGCCATGGGGCACCGTTCAGCGCAGGTGAGTGAAGTTCTCCGGTCAGGGAGCGCCACGGGAGTCCGGCGGAGACGCGCGTTACATGTACCTTTTCCATTACATGGTGCGGGCCGGTTCGCTTCTCAGTGAGAATCTCCAAATTATCCCACCCGAAATACTCCTTCTTGTAACCACGAAGTGAATCCGCTTGATGCTCTGGTTCGGTCCTATTTTCTACTCGTTCCGTAGGTGCTACGCCTCCGGTGATATCGCACGACCATGATCTTGATCATATCCCTGCGAATTCGGAAAAGAATATGATAGGGAACCTTTGCATGTTGGCCCGACGCAGACCGCTGGGGTCGAAATGGCAATGAGTTGGCGCTTCCTGAATGCATGAAATGGCGTGCTCGAATTCGTCCCAGAATCCATCCGCCAAGGCTGGCGAGATTTTCTCGTAGTACGTAAGGACTTCCGTGACGTCACGCTGGACGAGAGGATGGTATCGCAGCCTCATTCGGGCTGGGTGGGTCGGACAGTCCGAACGAATTCTTCGTGGCTGATGCCGGCCTCTTTTCCCGTCTCCATCTCCTCGTCTCGACGCAAAACTTCATCGTCATCAACGTCATACGGCGGGGCGTCAAACGTGCTCAAGAGGACAGCCACCAAGGCCGCCCGGTCTTCTTCCGGTAGGCCGGCAGCTTCTTTCTCGAGCGCCTGGAGCTTGGTCATTATCGAAGACTACCAGATTCGGCCGAGAATATCAACCCGCATCCGGCGACCGAACGATCAGCATCAGGACTTTTCGCGACCGAGCGAAAACGTTCTGGATGCTCTTGTTGGGCTTATTCGAGTTCCGGATCGCCTCGGGCTGCGTGCCAGATTCGAGTAACGTGAAGGACATTTCTGCTTTCATCGACGGTGTACACGATCCGGTAAGGACTCAGTAGTTTCTCCCGGATGTCCTCGTCACCCTTTTCAGGAACAGCTCTGCCCGAACGTGGAAAACCCGCAGCATGTTCAACTCGATCGAGAATTCGTTCGGCCATGCGGCGAGCGGCTTCTGGATCCCGTTGCGCAATATACCTTACGATAGCTTGGAGATCGTCGGATGCCGTCTGCGTCCAGATTACTCTGACAGCCATTTGTCCAGGTTCGCCTTCACGGCCTCATGCGGAATGACGCGACCCGTCTTGATGTCTTCCAGGCCCTTATCTATCGCTGCGAGAAAGCGAACCCGATCCTCGATATCCGCCCACGTTGCCGATTCAGGCAAGTCACTGATTGACTTGATCGCCATATCCTTCGTTGTCATGCGGCAAATCTAGCACGATCGGACTGGTTTCGCAAGGACATCGTGGAGCCCAATGCTCAGCCCAACGGCGATGCTGTTGAGTTCCGCCCTTGCGGAATCTCGACCGGCATCTTGTTCCGCAATCAATCGTCGTCCCGATCTTCGTCTCGATCGTTGTCGATCCTCATCTTTGTCGCGATCTTTGTCCCGATCCGCATCGACGAAGATCAAGACAAGGATCGGGACAAGGATCCGCTTCGACGAAGATCGTGACAATGATCGCGACAAAGATCAATCCGATCCGGAATTCTCATCCGCTACTCTCCTCTTGTGGAACGTTATTACTTGCGCAAGCGACTTCCGGAATGACGTCTATTGATTTTCCCGTTTAATTTCAGTCCGGCGATTTGGGAAATCGTTGTAAGTAGTGCGCGCCTCGCGCCGGTCAATTCCCGGATCCGACCGAAGAAATCTTGACTTTCGGCCATGTCCCCATGTGCGGGTATCGTATATATAGCGCCATGGGCGCCTGTCCAAGACAACTTGCGCGCAAAACGATTTGAACTGACAAAACTACCGGGTAGCACGAAGTTCCGGCGTGCTACCGTTGGAAAATCGGAAGCACTTGTTGCGCGGGCGAAAGCGCAAGCACCGCCAATGCGGTTGAAAAAGTGCTGCCGAATATCTTATCCACACTATCGGGCGGCCACTGACCTTCATCGAGTTGGCTCTCCAGGAGCGTACGGGCCAGCCGGGCATAGAATGATTCCCAATATTGTTTGCCCAGCTGAAACATTGCGAAACTGCAATAGAATGCCCCGTAGTGAAACCGGTCAGTTTTCCCAACCGTTTTCCCGTAGTCATCGAAGGGATGCTGCAACAACCAGTTTCCGGCGCTTTGGACCATCGGGGTGTCGTGCATTCCGGCCAGGGAGAGTGACAAGATCCCGGCTCCCACCATGGCACGGGGACAATCGCTATAACTGCCGATCAATTCATACCGGAAACAACCTTCCTGTTCCTTGAAACATCGTTTGACATAGTCGAGAGCTTCGTCGATCCAATCAGCGGGGACATTGAACCCTGCGCCCTTCGCCGATCGGAGAAACATTAGCTGCGAGGAGGTTACAGACAGGTCGGTATCAGAATCCCCGTGCTGTCGCACGTACCGCCACCCACCGTGATCCAACCTATTCCTTTTGGATTTGGACTGTTGGGCCCGCGTGAACGCCAGCGCTTGCTCGATCGTGGGAAGCAATTCAGAATTGCGATCCTCCGAGATCATTCCGTAGACCTCGGATAACAGAATTCCCGCAAACGCATGATTGTATATGGCGGTATGAGATGGTGTGAAAGTTTTGAGATCGGGCCCGGGAGGAAGAAGCGCCAGCAAGCCATCCGGACGCTGGCAACCGACGACGAAACTGATGCCCTTATCCAGCATCTTTCCATACGGCCCCTCCCCGGGGAGGTGTCCGGCCGCCAGAAAAGCAAGCAAACACAGGCTCGTGACCGCGGGCTCCCCGGCGTCGTCCGTGCGAAAAGATCCATCTGACTCCTGTTGAAGAGCGAGCCAGGCTAGTGCACGCTCGATGGAATCCTCGGTCTTTCCCATCTGCGCTGAACCCAGATCAGCCTTTGGATTGCTCAGCAACTCTTCCGCGGCCAGGCAAGGCACGGGTAGCATGAGCGATGTCGGGATGATCAACGCGATCACGGCAATCCGGATTCTTCTATCCAGGTTCAAAACTTCCCGTTGTCGTTTACCCACTCGCTGCGCGGCGGGACCGGAGTAACTGTATCCCAGTGCTCGACAACTTTCCCATCAGCAACGCGGAAAAGATCGTAAAACCCGACGTGCTTATTATCGAGAGAACCCTCGCAAACACAAAGCACGAAGCTCCCTTCGGCAAGCACACGATGAATCTTGTCGTATTTTCTTGCCTGGTCATTGCCGGAGAGCGCATCACGCAGGGCGAGCAAACCGTCTTCCATGTGCGGGTTGTGCTCAACATAGCATTCTGAATCGACGTAGTGGTCCAATCTACTCAGTTGGTCGCCCACAAGTACCTCCTCCATGAAAGATTTGACGAGATTCCGGTTTTCTTCCGTCCTGTCCAGGTCTGTCGTTTCCGTTGACCCGTCAAGCATGGTATGGCCCGATGGATTTGGACTTCTTGGTTTGGACTGCAGGTTGTCCCAGTGTTCAACCACCTTTCCGTCCTCAAATCGGAAGACCTCAAATCCGACTTCTTTCACGTTGAAGTCGTAGTCCGTATGAGCAAAGACGAAGTCATGATCCTCAAAAACTCGAACGATCTCAACTCGAGGAGAGGTTTTAGCCAGCCGTTTAAAGAGTTCAGCCAGGCCGACGTTACCCTCGGGAGTCAGGGGATTGTGCTGAATATACTTGCTCTCGTTGACAACAGTGACGGCCTCCGGATCACCTGTTTCGATGCCTTTGAGCAGTGCGCAGATTTGATTTTTTCTTTTCGATCTCATAAAGACTCACTCTCTTTTTTGCAGGCTTGCTTCAGGCGTGTGGTCGTTTCGCGGCTGAGCGAAAGAGTTCACGACGCCATTGCCGTCATCATACACGGAGCCGTAAAATCCGTCGGCCTTTTAGGAATTGCAAGTTCAACCGTTGCACGCTTCCTGCGCCGCAACCCGTGCCCGCGTTCAATCGGCGCCGAGAATTCAGCTAATGCGGTGTCGTTCCGCAGCACCATCAGAGTCCTTGTCAGGCAACCAGGCTCAGCACCAGGTAGCTCGCCAGCCCATACATGGCAAGCAGACTCAGACTCATGAAGGCACCCCTGAGACTCGTGCTTCCTGTGAGATAACCAAACGTGTGCCCAAGCCGGGCAATAGCAAAGCCGAGAATCCACACTGCGGATGCAGGCATCGACGGCGAGATCATGACAAAAATACCCACCAGGATGGCAAAGCAGACAGTATTCTCGGTAGCGTTTCGGTGTGCATTGTGATGTCGCTCAAGCTCTCGCCATCCCTCCTCAGGCACATTCTCGGGTGAGGCCCCACTGGCTTCCCACTCCTCCGGAGTCGCGTGCATATTGAATCGAAGACGGGATAGCTCAGTGGCAGTCATCAACCAGGTGTGGTTCGCAACAAGCAGGACCGCAGCGACAATCACAATTCCTGCTACCTGGCTGGATGGAAGTGACACCAGCAATGGGGACAGGCCGAACACGAAATAGTTGAACACTACACTCACGATTAGAATCCCTAGCGGATACGCCTTCACCAGGGTCTTCGTAGAGAGTCCAGAGTTGGCACTTTGTGAGTCGGTCATTTGATGCTTTTCATTATCGCCGTTGACACTCAGTTCACAATCTAAGGAATCCGGCGGGCTCGCGCCGAGGTGCAAAGCCGCGGAACGAAGTGAGCGGCGTAGATTCGCGCGCGACAACGCGCGGATCGCCCACGCTAACGCCTCGGCGCGAAGTGACGATAGCGCTCAGCGTGTTGTTCTCCCGTCATGGTTTCCTGATCTGCCTGAGTAAGCCGCGCGCCTCTCCCCTGTCTTGCGTCGATAGACGGAGAATGTAGCCGCCTTTCCCAAAACCCATACCCATTGTGTTCTCGAACTCGGCAACGATCTCCCCCTCAACGCGCATACGAAACCGCACTGGGCCTCGATCGAAAAAGGTTAGGGTCATTGAGCGAAGCAGACTGCGATCTTCCGTTAGAAAGAGGATAGAGCCCCCGGTTTCAGCTTGGCGATATTCAAGTGCGGACAATTGTTCCCCATGAACTATGGGTGTCCAAGTAACCTGTCCGGACAGGGCGTTTGTGGGAGCAACGAACGCGTGCTTCTCCAAGTCTTCTTTCGTCCACCCGATATTCGCACCGGAGGGAAGAATTGCCTCAATCCCAACGTCGCCCTTGATGTCCGTGTAGCGCTTGCCGTCCGTGGGACCGCAGGACGTGAAGGCGACAACCAGGAACATGGGGACAACTGCTTTTGCAATGTGTGATTTTCTCATCGGGAGAACGCTAATCCTGAGCACTTCCGGTGAGGCCGTCATTCTCCTCGCCGGAAAATGCTCTAGGACTTTGTTCGGCCATTCCAGTGTTTGTCGCGATCCTTCTTAGCACCAACACGTCATTCGTCCACGATACCAATGCCCACGAACTTGACATCTCCATGTTTGTTAGTTGCAGAGTATCTCCAGCTTTGAGCGGCAATTCTTCTGACTTGTCCAAACGAAGTGCTTGCGACAGCGATCGCTCAAGTTCGGTCCAGTCCGTCTTGGGGACACGATTTGTCCCGGTTTCTGTGCAAAAAACAATGTTGGAGTTGCTCGCTGCGTCGCGCAAAATGCCTTCCGCCGATCCCGAAGCCAAAATTAAACAGCCCAGTATTGTTAAGCGCACCTTCATCTTTATATCGCCGAACGTGAAGGCTGAGGTGTTTCGGCGGACGTCGCATCTCGGTCGGAAACATCTCCGGCAGTTTGCTTTGCCATGTCGATTTTACTCGTCAAGCAATTGCACTTCAAACTCGGCCTTGAAGGGATCGAGCCATGTAACGAGATAGTCAGTCTGGGCATCCCCGGCGTCTGTGGACACGATACACCGGCAATGCCTGACGAATGCAACAGGGTCGTAGCTGGCTTCGTCGTATCTATCCGTGGATCTACCCGAACCTTCGATCGATGCGCCGCTGAGTAACTGTTCGAGGCATCGGACAACCTCCGGATCGCCACAGGACGGCAGTTCGCTCATCGGGACGCCCACTGTGAATCGCCGCTTGTTTCGCTCTAACCATTTAACAAAATACTCGGCTTTGAAATCCCCGGCGTCTGTGTGCACGACGCACCGGCCATGCCTGACCTTTGCATCTCTGTCATAGCTGACCTCACAGTAACCATCTATGGAATTCAGCGAAGCTCCAACCGGCGTTTGACGGATCGTTTCTCCAAGCAATTGGATGGTCTCCGGACTCGTGCACGATGGAAGTCCCGGTGGTACCAGTGTCGAGTAGAGCAACGGGCCGAGCGCAAAAAACGCAGCAACAGCAACTGCGGGAAGCGTCAGATTCGGCCGGGCGAAATACCTGCGCCGAAAAAATGCTAACGGATACACAACGATCCAAAGCATAATCATCCCGACGAGCAAGGCTCCGGCACCTTCAACGCCGGCGAATTCACGTATACGGCCGTTCAGGTCCACATTGCCAAGTCGACGGGCATCTATGGCGATCAGGGTCGCAGTAGTGACTATAGTAGCCAAACTGATTCCCCAGGCGAGCGGCAAAGAATTGACAAAAAAAAGCGCCGCTCCCGCGGGAACCGGCAGGACCAACGCGGCCACAACAAGACCATTGCCTTCGCGAGAGGGTGAGAGTGAACCTGCGGATTCTTCGAGTTCAATCAGTTGGTCGGTGGGTTCTGACATGATGCAAAACGCTTCGCGTTAAGAGGACAACTCCAATGGCACGACGCGGAGCGACGTTGCCTGCACCGCCTTGTTCGGCTCCTATTGTTTCGACGGCTGCCAGGACATGAAGGTCTCCACCGTTTCCACGGACTCGGGGCGGAGATTGTCGATCCCTTCGTAGGGCTTGCCCTTGCCGAGCTTCGCGTGGGGGTGCTTGGCGATTGTCAACTGGTGGCGTGCGATCACATCCTGGAAGCTGGCGCCGGACCAGAGGGCGGCGCCGATTTGATTATGTTCTTCGCGCGGGTCACGAAAGACGTTGTAGACCGGTGCGGCCGCCCCGGGTACGCCGGGCGCCGGCACGTGCATTTTGTACTCCTGCTTGACCACCGAACGGAGAACGTCGTTTTCGTAGATGTAAACGTAGTCGCGGCGTCCGTGGTGTTCGCCGTTGAGCAGCAACGCGGTCTGGTCGATCCCGTCGATGACGCGGTCGGTCGGAATGTGTTTCGTCGCTTGCGCGACCCGGGCGAAGGTGGTGAACAGGTCGGAGACGTGAACGATATCGCCGGCATAGGTATCGCCCTCGATCGCGGCAGGCCAGCGAACGAAGGCGTCGACCCGGACGCCGCCCTCGAGGTGCTGCGTCTTGCCACCGCGATAGATCAATTGGCTCAGGCCCGAGGGGCCTTCATAGTGATACATCAGTCCATTGTCCGCCATGAAGACGACGATGGTGTTGCCCGCCTCGCCGGTCGCTTCGAGCTTGTCGAGCAGTTCGCCGATCCAGCCATCCAGCAGTTGCAGTTTTTCCGCGTGGAAACCGCCGTTGCGCGATTCAGGATTGTCCTCGTAAACGAAGTTGAGCGGGTAGAGTGGCCAGTACTGCAGGAAAAAGGGATCGTCCTTCTCGGCAAGCGCGTCCATTTGTTCGAGGATCTGGCGCTGGTAGCGCTCGTTCAATTCGACGTAATGCTGGTGGGACCACTCTTCCCCGGCCTTGAGAATATCGATCTCGCTAGCCGTACCGCCGGCCTCCGCCTCGACCCCGGTCACCAGGCCGAAGGGGCGGAATTTCCGGTCGATCTCGAACTCGCTTGACCGCAGGTCGCGGGAATAGCCGAATTGGTTGTTGGCCATGCCGGATTCCTTCGTCATCACCGTCAGCTGAACCTGTTGGTGCAGCGGGAAGGCGGCGTAGTCGAAGCCCTGGTTATGCGGGTAGCACTCTTCGATGTCCCCCTGATGCCACTTGCCGATGTGAGCGGTGTTATAGCCCGCCTCCTTGAGCACCTCCGCGATGGTGACCTCTTCGGACTGGAGCCCTTCACCAACCAATGCGACCTTGACCTCCTTGATCCCGATCCGGACCGGGTGACGACCCGTCAGGAAGGCCGCCCGGGTTGGGGTGCAAGAGGGCTCGGTGTACATCCGCATCAGGTTCAAGCTCTGCTCCGACAGCTCGTTTATGTTGGGCGTTTCGATACCCATCACGTAGTTCATCTTGCGGTTGCCCATCTGGCCGAAGCTCACATCGTCGATCAGGATATAGAGGATGTTCGGCCGCTTCCCGCCGTTCTTCTCGCGGATCTCCGCCAGCTTGGCGTCGATCTCCTTGTCTTCAGCGTCCCACTTCTCGCCGTGCTGGGCGCGGAGGAATTCGTATTCGCCATCGTGGACGATTTCCGCTGCGCCCGTAGGGAAGGTGCCAAGTGAGATAGTCGCAATAAAAATAAACGATTTGAATGTCTGCTTCATGTTATGACTTTCGGGGCTACTGATTGAGATATCAAGCCTGATATTTTCCGATCAGGGATCCAGCATGGCGTTGGCCGTTGCCTGCATCCGCTTGTTCAGCTCTTCGTTCAGCCGGTTTGGGTCAGTCCAGCAAGAGTTCCTCTCGGAGCTCCGCAAGCTCCTCGTCCGTGATACCCAATCCGTCGCGGATATACGTTTCCATTGATCCATATCCCTCGACCGCTTCTGCTAGGGCGGCGTCAATGTATTCGGGCTTGAGAATGTAAAAGGCCTCCATGTTTTCGGTGTCCACCTCTTCGACGGTTACGTTGAAAGTTGCGGCGGCTTGCTCTTTGAGCTCGCCGAGGCGAGGTTCAATTTCGTCTTTGCGATATTGATTGGATAACATGTAGTCCTCACGGACTGTTTCCCACGGAACCCCCAGCGCGGACAACAAGACGGCTGTCGCTGTTCCGGTCCGATGGATCCCATGCGAACAGTGAAAGATCAAAGGGCGGTTGGAGGGATCTATCAAATCGCGCAAAAGCGCAGCATACTGCTCCTTAGCACCTCGCATCAGAGCACGGTGGATCTCCGGGTTCAACTCGACTGGGACCTTCGAGAAATCACCCGTTCTGCGCGCTTCACTCACGTCCTCGGTTATCTGACCCAGAATCCCTCCAACGATCGGCTTCGGGAGTTCCTTCACACTTTCCGGGAGGCGATCAGGGCCTCGCTCCTCGATTTCTTCGGCTGTCAGAAAACTCACAACGGATGAGATTTCCAATGCGTCCAGCATCTCCACATCCGAATCGCTCAGGTGTCCTAAGTGGCCGGTGCGAAAGATCTCCCCCCATTTCACGCGTCGGCCATCTTCCGTCCTGTAGCCTCCAAGGTCTCGTGTGTTTGATTGGCCCTCCAGAGGCACGTGTCGCCTATGCAATTGCCGGGATGCCAAATCGCTGAAAACATTGGGTTCCCGGTTGCACCCAGGAAGGGCCAAGACTCCAATGAAGGTGCAGATGGCGGCAATGAATTTCATCGTTTGTGGTCTCCAATTCTACAGCCGAACGTCACCGATGTGGTGCGGCGGTCTTGCAGGCTCCTCAATCGGCTTGTTCGGCCACTATCTTCGATACTGCGAAAAGTCGACACCACAGCCACCGCAGTCATAGGCACCCAGATCCTTTCCCCAGATGTTGTGAAAGTCGACATCCGCGCCGCCGTCACAAAGAAACTGTGTCATCGTCTTATGGCCGCCCCAATAGGCTGCGTAAAATAGAGGCGGGCAGCCGATATGGTCTTTCGCATCAATATCGGCGCCTCGCTCCAGTAGGCACTTGGCCGTATTGACATGACCGTTGCGCGCCGCCCAATGCAGGGGGGTTGTACCATGGGAATTCCTGCCGACTGCCAGATGGGGAGTAACATTCGACAACTCCTCCAACTGTGTGCGGTCGCCCAAAGCGGCGGCGGCAAATATGTCCACCGCTGCCCCATCTCCAAGAAGAGTGTCAACCATCCCCCGGCTGTGCCGCGCGGAGGCAACCAGCAGTGGCGTTTCGGCGAAGTCATCGCCCGAATTGACATCGATGCCTCCTTTGATCAGGAACACTGCCGCGTCCTGTTGATCCTGGGCGGCGGCCCAATGAAGCGCTGACGCATGGTAATCATCACGGGCGAAGATCAGATTGGCGTCTTCATTGAGCAACCGATGAAGACGTTCGAGATCTCCGCAACATGCCGCCGCGAAAATGTCGTAGTTCGCGCCATTCGCAATTAATTTCTGAACTATATCCTGGCAGCCTTCTTTGGCTGCGATCTGCAAGGCCGTATGACCACTGAAGCGCGCTTCCTCACCCGGTCCGCATTTGGTTTCCAGCAGGTCTCGTGCGCCGAACTCGAACAATAGATCGACGATTTCGGCATTGCCGTCAGCAGCCGTATGCAGCACCGTGGTGTTCGTCGATGCATGGGTGTCCGCCGTCTGAAATATGTCTGCACCATTCTTGAGCAGATCACGCAAATCTCCAAGAGTGTAGCTGCCCCAGCCAGCACGATGTATAGCGCTATGCAGCGGAGGCCATTTCGATTCGACGGCATCAGGCACAGTCTTGTCAGACAATGTAGCAGCCTCCTTTCTGTTGCGACGAACAATCACCTTGACCTCTTGGGGAGGTACGAGCCAATAAACGGGTGTTGTTGGACTGAATGTGCACTATGAAACGGTGAATGGCTGGTATTTTGGGTTGCCGTCAAAATCCGGGAACATGCAATGCCCCGACCATTTGCGTTCTTTCCCGTCAACGACTTCAATGGAAATCTGCCGCTTCACCGTGATCACGCGATACGAACCTTGGCGAGCATGTTCGTGCAGATAGGCCATCGCCTCCTCGCTATCCTCCATCGGGCCATTTTGGGCAATCCATTCGTTCCAGATCACACCTCGACGCTTTCGCCAGTCGGCAGGGAATGGCAGGCGCGTCCATGCGTTACGTTTGCGCGTTGTTGGAGGTCCGCACCACTGCTCCAATTCGTACAACGGCTTGGAGCGCGGGACGGCCAAATCAACGACTGGTTCAGTGCCGTTTTCGGTAATGTGGGCTCGACGCTTGATAGAGACAATTCGGTAGTAACCGTGCATGCCACGCTCTTTCACGAAGCGTTCGGTATCCGTGCAGTGCCGTACGGCGTGATCCATCTTCATCCAACCAGCGCAACGATTAGAGGACCGCGTTGTCTCCTGTCGCTCAACGAGTGCATAACTCTCGCGTCGCGCCAAGGCACGACGAATCGTGGTCTCGTCGAAGGCATCTGTTTTGGCGGCCATGTAACAATCGCTCCGATTTTGGAGTCTGACGGCGATGCTGTTGCGTTTCACCGTGGAGAAAGCTCGACCAGCATCTTGTTCTACAATCGATCGTTGTCCAGATCTTCGTCCTAATCTCCGTCGATCCCATCGTTGTCTCGATCGTCGTCCCGATCCTTGTCGACAAAGATTAAGAAAACGATCCGCATCGACGAAGATCGTGACGACGATCGCGACAAGGATCATCCCAATTCGCATTTCTCATCCTGCGGATTCTTTTTGACCGAACGATCTTGCGGTTCAGCTCCGCGACTGCTGAATCTCAACCAGCATCTTGTTCGGCCTCCACTTCCATGAATGTTCCGTCAGGCTGCCTGGTCAGAACGACGCCGGGTGGGCGGTTGAGGTAATCTGCAACCGCCGGATCCACGCGAAGGATAGCGTGTGGATCATGAAGTTCGAGGTCACTTCCGAATCGCCAATCATCTTCATGTCCGGAGACAAATGTCCACCCGCTTAACGTCTTATCCGCCGATTCATCGCGAAACATCATGCCAATCGGATAGCCAAATCTTGAGATCATGTCGCTAATCCATACAAACCCGATTTTCCCTGCGAGGCATTCTTCCATTCGCTCCCGCCCAATGCTTCGCTTCAGATCCTCCTCGGACAAAGGCGGGAAGTTGGCTACCCGTTTTGAATACCTGAAGATCACGCGGTAAATACACACGATCAGCCAGAATGCGACAATTCCCAGACATACGATTGCGAAGACCGGGAAGCCTCTCGCTTGACTCTGGATGCACACAAGGATGAGCAGAATAAGAGGGACAGCCGGATTCCAATTTAGATGGGCGCTAAGTTTCATCTCCAGTAGCCGAATGTCATTCTCTCAGGCGCACCAGAGTGCGTCCGAGAGGAGATACTTGGTGGCAATTTCCCATTCAATCTTCATCCTACTCGCAATCCTCATCCCAATCATAATCGATCTTCACGTTGCCGGTCGATCAAGTTTTCGAGTACGATTGGGATCAGAATTTACATGGTCATCGACGAATTCGCAGTGCCAACGCCCCCCATTACCTGTTGCCGACGCAGGATGATTAAACCGTTAAAAGTAATCCTTGATATCGAGGCAATTTCTGCCGGTGACGCTGTGTGGCCAAATCTTTTTGCCCCATTGTTTCTGCCGGTTCGACTGGGACGAAGACACCCTTATCGCCAAAGTGAAGGAGCAGAAACATTGGGGCAGAACAATTCTTGCGTGATGGCATCAACGACCGAAGCGACTTGATCTCACAGATGCCTTGCGCAATCCACGTGCAGTCTGTAGTGCTGCCTACCTTCAGTTTTACCTGATTTTCGATCGTTTCAAAAATCAGGTTCGGATTCTTGTTGGGTTTCCCCGTTTTCAGATCTTGCAGTACAACCAAAGCAAAGGCGGAGCGATTGCCGCGGCCAGAAGCCATTCTGTTCCAGTCATTCCCGCAATCGCAGACCAGGCTTCACGCCAGTGCAGGGCGAAGTAAATCGCTTTCGCTACGACGGCGGCTTTACCGAGCAAAACCAATGCCTCGAACAACCGAAGTCTTCTGTGCTTGCGCTTGTCAGCGTCTGCCTTCATCCAGCAGCCCAACGTCGGATCTGAGTCCTTTCATGGCCGCGCGGCGGTCATGAAATAGTGCTCCAGAGAATTGTTCGGCTTCGCCGCAATGGGTCCTTTCACAGCCAATGTCTCACGATGATCGTGGGTTTGTCTGTGGTGGGCATGGCGTCTGGCGCAGCTCCCACTCTGGTCGTTGGATAGAGTAATTCATATCTTCCTCCCCCGACTTCAACAGGCATAGGGTTGTCTCTGATCACATCGAATCCCTGTGCCCCTTCCTTTGAGTGCACAACCAGCAGGAGGTATTGGTCCTCCCCTTCCGCAACGATTATCACGAAGTGTGTGCGACCTCCCTTGTCCTGAACGGGGATCCTATCACCGATACCCGCGTGCGCCATAAGAAACAGTACGCCAGGTTCATTTCCAGGACCGGGGCCAAGCGGAGTCCAATCGGCACCGGTTGGCACGGGGATTCTGCCATCCTGCCACGCCGCTTCATCAAGAGGCCCAAGTTGAGCCCAGTTCGCAACCGCACGGTCTGACGTCGGAACAAAGTGTTGGCGAACGCTAACATCCTGTGTCCCACAACCGGCAAGCAATAGCCCCAGCGCAACTCCAATCAGTTTGTGCACATCTCTTCTCCTTCTCTCCTGTCGAACGTCGATGCAGTTGAGTTTCGCCTTGGCGGAAACTCTACCGGCATCTTGTTGGCGGATTTCTTACCATAAGGCAGGATCAGATAGTGCCGCAACGCAAGCTATCTTCCCAGACGTTCCTTCCGTCATGTCCCTATCGAGTGCGATGGCCTGCCACCCAAAGGGGTATTGGAGTTTGTAGGGCGGATCGTAAGGTTCAGCGGCATCTACGGTGAAACCAAACCTGCCGTAGTACCTGGGGTCCCCGTACACGAATACGACCTGTGCGCTCATGCCTGACAATCGTCGCGTGCCGTCATCAACCAGTTGTGACCCAATGCCTTGCTTCTGGATTTCGGGTCGAACGGCTAGTGGTGCCAGAATGTAGCCCAGGAAGTTGTTGCTCCTCTCGAGAGTCACGGGGCTAAAGGCAATGTGACCGACTACCACGCCCTCAACTTCCGCGACCAGAGCAATGGTCTTGGGCTCTGCGTCTTCTGGCAGGAGAGCTACGGCAAGATTTGAGACAATCTCTCTTTCGCCATTGGGAAAGGCAGATAAATGGACGCTGCGGACGTCGTCTCGGTCAGTCTCTGTTGCGATCCGGACCTGCATCATCGTCTCTCTGCAGAAGTCATCTCTGTGGTGCGCGGGCCGCGTCCACGTCACCATCATAGATATGTTCGGCAGGTTTCGTTGGTTCGTACACTCTATTCCTCCACTGACTGCAACTCAATGCTCACTTTCTTGTCCGGGTCTTTTAGAATTGTAACCGCTCTGCCTTTTTTCAAGCGTACTGAGGCATCCACAGCAATGTCCCGATATTGAAAGCTGGACCTCTCCGAACCATCTTTCGTGGCAGGCGAACTTGTCACGATGGGTGTGCTCGTGCCATAGACGCAGGAGACGAGATATTCCCCTTCACCCAAGGGTTCGAGAGATGCATGGAATCGCAAAATGATCGGTACTTTGTTACCGTCGATCTCGACCGCGCCTGCAAGGTTATCCAGTTTGACGCGAGTCTGTGCGGTTACAACGCTCATAGAAAGGGGCTCTGCGTCCGGCCTTTCGATGCGGAGCACGACCCGTATGTTCTCATCAAGCACGGCACTCCCCTTGCCCCGCGAGATTCTCGGTACTCCGCGACTCGATGCGTCCTGAGCCGCAACCAAGGCAGGCTCAGAACAAGTACACACAAGAATGCACAGTATTGTTGTCAATCTTCTCTTCATTTTCGATTCATCTTCCCTTCCCTTTGCCTAGAGTTTTGAGTGACCATCTTTTCGGAGCAAGCAAAGCGTTGCTTTGAAAAGTATGTGTCGACTCATCTGTTAGGGGCCAACACTTGTTCAGATCGTTCTCTGGATTTTCTGACAAAGTCCGTTATGTCTCTGAATTGCTCTCCCGGCACTGACTGAAACGCGAAGACTTTGTCATGGATGCCCTTGTCGATCTTGATATTTTCAAAATCGCACGTCCGCTTGGCGAGTGTGTCTATTTTAGTGTAGCCAACCACAAGAAGCCTCTTGGCGTCGACTCGGATGCGAAGCTCCTTTACCATGCTTCCTGAGATCTGCGCGAAAGACTTGGCTTGTTCAGGGGCCATTGTCTTGCGAAGCATAGCAGTACATTTATCAATATTGAAAGTGCCTTTGAATTCAATAACATCTTCCTTCTGGCCAACAGAGACGAAGTCATAGGGTGGGAGCAGATCTCGAACTGTCCCAATATAGTCTCTGCCTTGGGTTAACCCGAACCCCTTGAGGTTCCAGCCATCGAAAGGATGCTCTGGTGTGTTCGTCGCAGTGTCCAGCACTATAGAGTTTGTTACGGATCTGCCGTCCGTCACCATGGAGAGACGAACATTCTGATGTTTGCCATCAAAGGTGGTGTATATCGACAGATCCTGTACAGTTTTCTTTCCGCCGATGCCCTGTGTGGTCTTGCCGGCCGCCTTGATGTAAAGAAGGTTTGGGCTCTTGAATATGATGGACGACGAGCAGATTGATTCCATTCTGACAATGAGCGCTTTCGCACCTCTAATACGTTCAGAATATGACACCGTCATCTCGTACGACTTGATGCTGTCTAGAGTCTCCATGATCTTAGGGCTGAGCTCGGCGAAGTCTTCTGCGGACAGAGGACAGCTGCCGCACAGAATGACCATGACGACGGTCATTGCCACGGCTGAACACCAACTCCGATTTCTTCTTCTCATGTTCTCATTCCCTGACGTCACGCCTCTTGTGCCGGTGAGAGCCGGCCACGAGCAGGCGGCTGTTGTGTGGGATGGGATTTATGGAAAGGAGTCTTGCCTACAAAAACCATCTATCTGCCATATAACTATTCTGTATTCGCATTGGCCTCGAGTTGAGTGGCCTTGTCGATACTCATCTGGAGAGCCTCGAATACACTTGATGTCGACATAGTCGTTTCTCCTGCCCCGAACCTGATTAGCTGTGGGTTTTCCGACACGAACTCCAGATCGAGCAGAAACTCAGGCAACGAATCCGCTGGATAGTAATCAAGGGCTTCATCTATGCGAATGATAGAGGCAGCGAGGTGGTGTTTGAGGACGACCTCGGTCTCATGAAGCCCATTTGTTGCGATATGCCCGAGCGCGATCGTTGTTCCGCGTAGGTGTTCACTCAGCAATGTACCAACGTAGGCCGCTGGCTCACTTGCGCCCCGCTTCTGGCCGAAACGAAACGCAAATACTCCCGTGCAAACGAGAAGGGCAATGACAAGTAGTGATATTCCTGTTCTCTTCATTTGCCCCACACAACGTCACTCCTGAGCATTTCCAGCGAGGCCGTTCGCGGTCTTACTGGGATATGTTCGAGGAGATTGATCTGAGTGCCCCCCTTTTCTCGGAACTCGAATGCTAAAGGCAGGGTTCAAATTTCTGCCATCTTCGTGTAGATAAGGATTTACATCTCGGATCTCTTCCCATCTCTCCGAATCGCCCAGAACATCTTGGGCAATTGACATAAGCGTGTCCCCTGGCTCGACATCGTATTGAGGAAGGTTTGAGAGCTCAACTACTCTGTCGAATACGGCAAGCACAGCCGGATCAGATCCTATATTGATCGAGAACTCATACTTCTTTCGGGTGTTGCCCTCCCGTCTCTCCCACGTCAACAAGTCGTCTGCCGAATCCCCGGATTTCGTGGTGGCCAGAGCGTTGCGGATCGCATTGTTCAGTGCAGTGATCTGCTCGGGCAACAGCACAGCGCCGTGTTTCGCTTTTGTGGTTTTGTCTTGCAGCGCACACGATATGAAAGTATCCTTTCCGAAGAACTGAACATCGAAAGTTCTACTCGTGTCACCATTCGGAAGAACCACAGATAGAGATATTCTCCTGAGTCCTCGACAAATGGAATAGAGATCGGATTCGTTGCCAACAGGAAGCGGTTGGGCATTCCCGTGCGATACGAATGCACCGTCGTTCTTGCGTTCAGCGTTACTCCTGCAAAGCATCGTACTCAATAGTACGGATATAGCCACTATCACACCATGATGACTCATCTCTTCTTCTCCGAACGTTACTCCTCAGGCGCCGCCATCAGGTCGTCGCCTGCAGGAGGTTGTTGGCCAGGCTCCTGCTCGCGCGTGAGATGGTGCCAGTACAGTTCCGGGTTCTCAAGAATTCCTCGCGTGATCTGATAGTGTTCCGTGTCATGAAGGTGCTTCCGCTCTATCATTCCGCCGTCGAATGAAAGCAAGACTGCGCCCGGGAAGGTCAGGATGATTGGAGAGTGCGTGGCGATGATGAACTGAACACCTCCTGCCTGCGTCAGGTTTGCCATCTGGACGAGCAGCGCGAGCTGGCGTTGAGGCGAGAGCGCTGACTCCGGCTCATCCATGAGAATTATGCCGGGAGCCATCCACGCAGAGAACATTGCCAGAAAGGCCTCTCCATGGGACCGTGTATGAAGGGAGCGGCCACCGTAGCGGGCGTACGGATCTCCGTGAAAGTCCGGATCGGCCCGACGCTCCTCGAGCAACGTTGCGAAATGGGACTGGAACTCTGCTCTGAAGAAATAGCCGTCGCGAGGCCTCCGCTTGAAGCCGGCTCGAAGCAACGGCGCAAGCTCACTCACAACGTGCGGAGCTTGTACGTCGGCAAGCTCGTTCCGACCACCGCCGCCGACCGGAACATTACATAACTCCGCGATGGCCTCGAGTAACGTGGACTTCCCGGAGCCGTTCTCGCCAACAAAGAAGGTGACCGTGTGCTCGAACCGAAGATCAAACTCGCAGGTGAACGGCAACGACATTGGGAAGCGGCTTCGATCCAGCTCAACGTCCTGCCTCAAGAACAGACGTTCTAAGTATGGCGCTTCGGTCATTATTGTTTTTGAATCAGGAATATTGTTCCTGGCCAACGTTTAGCCCTGAGAAGCGTGGGTCGTCTCCACGGCTTTACCAGGGCATTGTTGACTTCTACTTGACTCTTTCGAATTCCTGTCTGTGTTCAGGTGGCGAAAACAGAATCAGTGTATTATTGGTGATGGAGTACTGCGTGACCGACGAGCGAAACTTTCCAGTTTTCGGATCCCGCCCCCAAAAAACGATCACGTCTTCATCAACCAAGTACTTCTGTTGTACAGGCATAGCGTCGCCACCTGGTTCGGTCATAGAAACGGTTGAATCCGAATTGAACCGAAGTGTGCGGTTCTTGTGGAGTTGAGGATTGTCAGAAGAACTCGTCGATGCGTGTTGCCATTTCCCGATCAGTTTGCTCTGACATCCTGCAGTGAAGAGGATTCCAGCTGCGAGTAGTGCTAAAGTTCGCATTTGTCTCTCCTAAGTTTAAGCCCACGAGACTGTCAAAGAAGTAAATTCGGCCTTCACGAATGCACCTGTTTCGCTCTCATAGACCATCTCTTATGACAAAATGCAGGCATCTACGAGGGTCGATATTGGTTTTCGGCAGTCTCAACAGAACGCATCAGCTCTGGTTCGCCCCCAGGCCAATGTGAATCGATTTGGGAAACCAACCAACGAAATATGACGTCCGGCCCTCCTGCCGTCGGGCCATATCAATCGCCCCACTGAGCAAACGTTACCCAACCCTCTTTTCCATGGACCGTCGAGCCGGTATTGATTACACTGCGAACCATAGAACCCGGAACAGTTCAACTATCATCTGGACGGACTAATTATGAGTTTGACGTATTCATCGTGCAGAACTCTTGCCGCATTGCTGTTGCCGCTTTCCAGCTTCGGACAAGGAGTGCTCAGCCCGCCGGGCGCGCCGGCTCCGGTCATGAAGACATTGGAGCAGGTTGAGCCACGCACGCCGATATCCACTCCGTCCTTTTCCATCTCTGCTCCCGGGTCGTATTACCTCGCGTCCGACCTGACGGGCACCTCCGGCATCACTATCTCAGCCAACGATGTAACCCTGGATCTAAATGGTTTCACTCTATCGGGTACGGCGGGAAATTCTTCGCCCGGCATCCGTATCAATAGCGGCCGCAGGAACGTCGAAATCCGGAACGGCACCATCGCGAACTGGGGCCAGTTCGGCGTCAACGGTTTGGGTACGGAAGCCATCCGCCTCCTGAACCTGACGGCATACAACAATGCCACGTTCGCTACGTCTCACAGCGGCCTCCTTGTCGGCGATCGTTCGGTGGTGAAGAATTGCGTCGCCGACGCCAATTCCGCAGGTGGGATCGTGGTTGGAAAGAACAGCATCGTAAGCGAGTGCATGGCCCGGTCCAACGGCTCCTCGGGGATCACGGTCGCAGACAGCTGCCGGGTGGACAAGTGTTCGTCTTCTTCCAATGGAGCCGAGGGGATCCGTACCGGTTCCTGGTGCATCGTGAATGACTGTTCGACACATTCCAACGTCGTCAGTGGCATCTCGGCCGTCCTAGGCAGCACGATCAGCGGATGCAATTCGAGTTTCAATGGACAGGCGGGCGTGCTGACGGGATCGGACTGTACCATCGATGGTTGCGTTGCCTATTCAAACAGCTTTTCCGGGATTCGTGCCGGTTCGTCGTGCGTGGTCAGGGGCTGCGCCGCAGCGGATAATACCGTCGACGGCATCGACGCCTCTGCCGGCAGCGTGATTACTGAGTGTACGGCCCGAAACAATGGCGACGACGGGATTACGACGGGTGGCTCTGCCGTGAGCGATTGCATGGCGTCATTCAACGTGGGCGACGGGATCTCGGTGGGGTCTGACTCTCGCATCGTGGACAACACCTGCTTCGGAAACGGCACGGGGGGAGACGGCGCTGGAATTCGATTCATTCTCCCGGGAAACCGCATTGAAAACAATCACGTCACCGACAATGTCTGGGGAATAAAAGGCAATGTGAGTTCGACGGCCGGCACCCTGATTGTCCGCAATACCGCATCCGGCAATACGGGAACCGCAAGCAGTGGCGGTGCTGATCCTCACTTCGACTTTAACCCCACCAACAATCCGCACGGGGTCATCGAAGACATATCCGCGGTGGCCGGCGGCACCATCACCAGCACCCACGTCAACCGCAACTGGTACTACTAAACGGTCGCTCCCCATCCGCTCGTGCGAACGGCGTGGCTGCGGTGCGTGGCGCCGTCCCGCGTCTCCACCAGCGGCTTGTTCCACAATCAATCGTAATCCCGATCGTCG
>Ga0315336_1001920_pt1 | contig 35259 bp, 26 predicted proteins | sample ASW5metaG_FD_204512 | JGI IMG/M metagenome (GOLD analysis project Ga0315336, IMG submission 204512) | Ammonia-oxidizing marine archaeal communities from Monterey Bay, California, United States - ASW #5 | ecosystem: Environmental > Aquatic > Marine > Intertidal zone | place: USA: California... | reverse complement strand
ATCTCATTATCGACTGGGCAGTCGACGACACGCGGGTGAAAGCCTTCTGGATCGAGGCGGACAACCTGAACGAGCTACGACGCCCGTACCGGAACCCACGCCTTCACCTCTCCGCCGACGAACCCTCTTACCCGCTCCTGGAAGCCGAGCTCTCGACAGGGCTGGCAGCGGTCCCCGGAGTGAAAGTACGTGGAGTTTCCGAGACGCCGCGCTTCGCGAAGCAGATCGACATGGAAATTGCGGGCCTCGCCTTCACCATCGTGGCCGAGCAGAGCCACCTGCTTGCCAAGCGCCAGCGAACCGAAGTGGTTCCTCTCGTCGACAAAACAGGCCACCTGACGCACGTCATGGATTTCTCGGGCCGGAAAAGGATGCCTGAATGAAGGGCACTTTGCGCATTGTGGTGCGGGCGTCCCGCCTGCAAACTAGAGGCTTGATTAGTAGTAAGAAAGCAGGCGAGACGCCTGCACCACAATTAATCCGGCACCACGAGGATCCGAACGCGCACCTTAACAGCCTCGTCGGCAGTCTTGCCCGCCGGAGCGGGCGCCTCGTCCTCCTGGAGGTAGAGGGCTTCCTCGGAAACCTTCACTTCGGTCCTGCGGGACGCACGACCTTTCTTGCTCTCCTTCTGGGCCTTGGGGACGCTGCGGGCCGGCAGAGCGGCAGCCCCGTCGTCCCTGGTTGCGCTCAATGAATAGCTGTCGGCGGTCACAGCCGGCGACTCGGCGGGTCGAGGGGCAGGAGCCACATCGCGGATGGCTGCGGAAAAGGTAAGCTCGTCTGCGAATTCGCCCTTCCGGTATTCGTCAACGAGCCTGCCCTCTCGGGCGCGGGCCCAGGTAGCAAGCTGCGCACGCAAAGAAGGCAGTTGCTCCGGTAGGACCGTGAGAACGACCTCCTGTGCTTCTTCGTTCTTCACTTCCAACTCGGCGCGGGTTTCGAGGAGCCGCGCGAGCTTCTCGTCGAGTCCTCGCACCTCGTCCTGCCAGCGGTCCCGGGGCAATCGAACCGTGAGGAGCACAGCAGCCCCAGCCGAAGGCACGGGAACGTCGGCTTGGAAAAATGGCTCCTCTACGAAGGGCGTGAGAGGGAGCTGGACCTCGGAGAATCGATCCACTCTCTCGGGCGGATCAGCGGCGTCCCAGAAAAACACGAGGACACCGCACACGAGAACGGCCGCGGCCACCAGGCCCCACGGACGCAGGAAACGAGCACCCAGGAAGCTAGCACCGTGCGCACGCCGCGCACTCGCTCCTCGACCTACCCAGGACAGAAAGTCCGCAGGCGCTTCGTGCCTCGGCAAGGAACGCAGGAGGCCGACGGTAGCCCGATAGGAGCGAAGTTCGCCTGCGCACCGCGGGCATTCGGCTTCGTGACTGAGGAGCTCGGTCCGTTCACGGGCGGAGAGTTCACCCGATTCGTCGTCGAGTCCGAGGAGCTCGGCAAGGTGTCGCTCGAAGCGATCACAGTTTGGGTGCCCGGTCGCGGTCATGGAATCTCTCTATTGTCCTGTACGGCTCGGGTCCCATCGGGCGCTCTAGCCGGGGGGTTCCTACTCTCCTATCCGGGCCAATAGACCCCAGGAGAAGGGAAATGTTCCCCCCTTTTTTCGGCCTTTTCGGCTCGAAAGGAAGCCGCCCACAGGAGACGAAGGCCCCAAAAGAACGAGAAAGCCTAAAAAAAAGGCCTCCTGAAGTTGTCAGGAGGCCTTTTTTTGCGTTACATCAGCTGCCTTCCATACAAGGCCATCTCCCCGTTTTTTCTGATTTTTTTTTCAACCTGTTTATACGTAACATCTTAAGTGAATCTCTGTGGTTCAGGTGGCGGCCGCTTACTGGAAACTTCGCCGCAAGGCCCCGCTTTTCGTTTACCATCCGCGACGCCATGAACGTAACCCACGCGATGAGCCTCGTGATCCAGCGGGCGCACTCTCTGAGCGAGATCCTCGACAGCTCGGTCGAGCTCATTGCCGGAGAAATGGGGACGGACGCCTGCTCGATTTACCTCATCGATCCCAGGGACCACCGACTCCGCCTCATGGCTACCAAGGGCCTCGACAGGGCCGCCCTCGGCAAAGTGACCCTCGCCGTGGGCGAAGGACTCACGGGAACTGTCGTCAAGGAAATGCGCTCTCTCGCCGTGGAGGATGCTTCGAGTCACCCCGGCTACCGCTACTTCCCGGAGACCCGCGAGGAACAGTACCAGTCCTTTCTTGGCGTCCCTCTTGCCATCCGCAACCGACCCGTCGGCGCCATCGTGGTCCAGACCAAGGCGCGGCGGGCCTACTCGCAGGAAGAGGTCCAGACACTGTCCACCATTGCCGCCCAGCTCGTTGGGGTCGTGGAGAACGCGCGGCTTCTCGATGCGCTGGACCACGGCGAAGCCGGTACGCAGTACCTGCACGAGGTCCGTTCGTGGCGGACGCTGGGGCAGGCCGCGCCGGAAGGCAAGCGGAACGATCTCACACTCCTTGGGAATCCGGCGGCACCGGGTCTGGCCATGGGCGAAGCTCTGTTTCGTGGCTCCCACGACTTGAGCTTCGACACGGACACCCTCCCTTTTCAAGGGGAGGAAGAAGAAATGGGGCGTGTCGAGGAGGCCTTCGAGGTAACCCGCAAGGAGATCCTCAAAATCCAGGAAGAAGCCAAAAGAGAAGCGGGTGAAGAGCACGCGCTGATCTTTTCATCCCACCACCTCCTGCTGAATGACCCCGTGCTGACCGAACGCATCGCCGAAGGAATCCGCAAAGGCGCAACGGCGCCCCACGCCATCTATTCGGCGCTCGAGTACCTCGGCCAAAAACTGCAGAGTGTCTCGGATCCTTACATCCAGGACCGCGTCGAGGACATCCTGGACCTCAGGAGCCGACTCCTCGAGAAGCTCCTGAGTGTCAGCAGTCCATCCTCCACCATGAGCGACAAGATCGTCATCGCACGCGGCATTCCCCCGTCCCTGGTCGTCGAGCTGAAGGCAGAGGGAGCTCGCGGAATCATCACGGAGCGCGGAGGTCCAACCTCGCATGGAGCGCTCCTGGCGCGGTCCATGGGAATTCCTGCTGTGACGGGAGTCCTCGACATCGTTCTCTCGGTCCGTTCCGGCGACACGCTCCTCATCGACGGCGGCGCGGGAAAGATCACCGCATCCCCTAGCGCCAAGACGGTTCGCAATTTCAAGGCGCATGTTAAGGCACTCCGATCACGAAAGCTCACTGCCCTGCGCTATCGCGATCTCCCGGGGAGGACTCAGGACGATGCCGAATTCTCGCTGCTTGCGAATATCGGCATTGCCGCCGACATGGCCTCGGCACGCGAGAACGGCGCGGACGGCATCGGGCTTTATCGCACTGAATTCCCCTTCCTGATTCATGAGGACTTCCCGACCGTCGAGGAGCAAGTCCGCATCTACAAGAAGGCCTACGATTTTTTCCCGGACGGGCCCGTTCACTTTCGCCTCCTCGACGTCGGCGGAGACAAGTTTCTTGCCGGAAACGCGCTCGAGCCGGAACGCAACCCGTTCCACGGTTACCGTGCTATCCGTGTACTCCTGGAGAACCCGATCGTGCTGCGGGATCAGGTGCGGGCCTTCGTGCGGGCTGCGGGTACGAAGCCCCTGGGCATCCTGATCCCTATGATCAGCTCCCTGACGGAGTTGAGGGCGGCGTTGAAGCACATCCGCGAGGCGATCGACACGCTCCAAGACGAGGACGTCAACCACCAGCCGAGCATCGGAGCCATGATCGAGGTGCCGGGTGCCGTCGAGCTGGCGAGTGAGATCGCCCGCGAGGTGGATTTCTTTTCCATCGGCTCCAATGACCTCATTCAGTACACGCTCGCCGTGGATCGGGAGAACTCCCGCGCGACTAGCGAGGACGACTCCTACCACCCCGCGGTATTGCGCCTGATCCGGCGCACCATCGAGGCGGGTCACGCGCACGGGAAGCCGGTGGCCCTTTGCGGCGAGTTGGGTAGCAAGGACCGGCTAGCCGTGGCGCTCGTGGCAATGGGCATCGATTCCTTGAGCTTGGCACCCGATGCAATCCCCGGTATCAAGCAAACCCTCGCGCAATGTCAGGTCAAGGACCTCCGCGAGAAGATGGACGACATACTGGCACTCGGGCAAGCCGCGCAGATCAAGGACGCGCTCGCGACCTGTATCCCCGTGGAAGAGGAAGCGTAACGGCCAGGTCGACGGGAAAGTAAAGAATGCTACGGCGCCTCACCCGCACCACGCTTCTCGAGGGGACGAGTGTCCTGAAAAAAAAGGATCGTCGTCTTGCCCGCTGGATCGAAACCGTGGGGCCCGTGAGCCTCAGGCAGCAGCGCCACCAGTTCGGCGCCCTGTGCCGTTCGATCATTTCCCAGCAGCTCGGCTCCGGCGCGGCGAAAAGCATCCACAGTCGCTTCACTGCGCTCTTCACGTCAAGAAACGGACCGAATCCTGGAGAGCTCCTCGCGCTGAAGCGGCCCAGGCTGCTCGGCTGCGGTCTTTCGCGATCGAAGGTCGACTACCTAAAGGGCCTTGCTCGTGAGTTTCGCGATGGAACGCTCGAACGGGCTCGCCTCGGCAGCCTGGAGGACTCGGAGGTCATGGAAATCCTCACCCGGATACGGGGCATCGGGCCCTGGACCGTGGAGATGTTCCTGATTTTTTCCCTGGGTCGCATCGATGTCTTCAGCGTGAGAGACCTGGCGCTGAGAAAGGCGGTGGAGAGAGTGCAGGGAGAAGCGCTGACGCCTCCCGAGATCGAGGAAGTGGCCTTGCGCTGGGCTCCGTACCGGAGCGTGGCATGCCTTTATTTGTGGAAAATCGCGCATTGGAAGTAGGAGGTGCCTCAACCTGAGTTTACCTTGCCCGGGCAAGGTCCGCGCATCCGGAGTCCGCGGCGCTGCCCCCCCAAGGAAGGGTCAGCGCTGTCCTCTTCGAGGCCGCGGACAGCGGCACGGCACACCAGGGGCTGTTGTGGGTTGCCGCGGTGGGGTAGATCGCGAAGCGATCGTAGGGGCGACACCGGCGGGGATCAAGAGGTGTCTGCCTTGAAGAGCTTCTTGAGGTCCGGCTTGACCACTTTCCCGAGCACGTTGCAAGGCAGGGCCGCGAGCTCGAGCCAGAGCGTTGGCACTTTGTAGGTCGCCATCCGAGCTGTGGCCCAATCGCGAAGGGCCTGACGGCCCGGGTTCGAGCCAGCCTTCAGGACAAGCGCGGCTGCGACCCGTTCGCCCCATTCCTCGTCTGGAATCCCCACAACGGCGCACTCGGCTATATCCTCGTGAGCACGAAGTCCCTCCTCGACCTCGAGAGCAGAGACCTTGTATCCACCCGTCTTGATGATATCGACGCTCTGTCTCCCGAGAATGCGATAGTCGCCATGCGCCGCCCGCTCGGCCATGTCCCCCGTGCGGAACCAATCGTCATCGAAAGCGTCCCGCGTGGCATCGGGCCGCCGCCAGTATTCGAGAAAGACGCTCGGCCCTCGGACCTGAATCTCCCCCGTGGCGCCTTCCATACCGTCATCACCGATCAAGCGCACTTCGACACCGGGCAAGGGAGTGCCCACGTGACCCGCCTGACGCTTCCCGTGAAGCGGGTTCGAAAGCGCCATGCCGATTTCCGTCATGCCGTAGCGCTCGAGGAGAACATGACCGCTGATAACCTCCCATTTCTCGAGCACGCTGACCGGGAGCGCTGCCGAGCCCGAAACCATCAGACGCATTTTCGAGCACGCCTGCGACCAGGCCTCGCGCTTTTCGGGAGGCGCCTTCTCCCAGGCTGCAATCAGCTTCGAGTAAATGGTGGGGACCGCCATGAAAAGCGTGAGCTCGCTTTCGACGAATCGGCGCCACACCGCCTCCGCATCAAAACGTGGCAGCACCTCGCACACCGCTCCCGACCAGAGAGCGCAGCACAAGACATTGATGATGCCGTGGATGTGATGGAGCGGCAGCACGTGGAGAATGTGATCTTCACGCCGCCACCCCCAGGCCGTAATCAGCGTCTCGATCTGAGCTTCGATGTTCGAGTGGGTGGAAACGACACCTTTGGGACGGCTGGTCGTGCCGCTCGTGTAGACGATCATCGCGCGCCGGCTCGAGCAGACGTCGGGCAGCCTGACTTGCTTCCCCCGGAACTCCTCGGTCGAAAGACAGCGCAAGCCGGATTGCCGGGCCATCGGCCGAAGGAGCGCGTCATAGCTCGGATGGACGAGCACGACCTCGACCTCCGCGTCCTCGATGACATACTCCAGCTCGGGAAGAGGATGAGCGACGCAAAGTGGAACGGCAATACCCCCTGCCCGCCAGATCCCCCACTGGGCTTTCACGTAAGCGGATCCCGGGGGGGTCAGGAACGCGACGCGGCTCTCAGCGAGGTCTCGCGCCCCGCCGAGCAGGACGGAGGCTACTTCCGCGGAAGAATCCAGGAGCTCGCGGTAGGAGACGTCTCCATCGTCAGCCATCAGGGCGCGGCGCTCGGAATGCCGCTCGGCGCGGGCGACCAGTGCGATTTTCGATGCGGACGTCACAGGCTCGCGATCCTTGCCAGGTGATCCAGCGCTGAGCGGCCCGCCTGAACCTGCAGACGACGAGCCAGTGGGTAGAAGGCACGAGTCAACAGGCTCCCGGGTCGCGACCAGGAGCTGATCACCACACGCACTCGCCCTGTCTCGGCACACTTCTCGGCGGCGAAAGTCTCTTCACCAAGCTCGGGGTGTCCATTGACGGTGCGGTAGGTGAAGCCGGTCCGCCAGATGTTGCCCTCGAATCCGTCGAATCGGTCTATGACGCGGGCGGCGAAGAAGATGTCGAGTCCCGTCATGAAGTGGTAACGGCAACCCAAGGTGTCCCCGACCTCCACCGGGTGCCTGCGAAGGACCGGGCATACCTTCTGGGGGGGGAAAATCTCGTAACGCAGGATCGATGCAGCGATCCGTCGATGCGGCCCACCTGCTTCCGGCTCCCCCGGGGCCTCCACCGCGACCTCACGCTCGTGGCAGTCGCGGCAGTCGCCGTCTCGAGGTCCTTTCTCGACCTCGGCGTGGATGGTGCGCGGCTCCCAGTCGGCGAGCTTCGGATGGTGTCCGAGCCAGTTAACGAGCACTTGCAACGCAGTTCCTCCGTTCCGGGGCTGTCGGCGCCTTCGACTGCGCTGGGCGAAGCGTGACCAGGAACCAGGAAGCTATTCCCGGCAACGCAAACCCGAAGACATTCGAGGTAGCATGAAATCGTACCATGGTCGGAATGTCGAGCCAGAACTCGCCGAGGAAAGTCCCCAGCGCGTAGGTAACCGCAAGCATCATGGCAGCGACGAGAGAACAGCCAGAAAGCGTGAGCAAGAGCGCTGCGGGCGTGTCGCCGCTCCGTCCCGCAACACGGAACTGAAGCCCGGCCAGGAGGACGGTGGCGGCAAAGAGCCAGCCGGTTGCAAGGAGCTCGAGCAGGCGAAAGCCGCCCGGCGAAAGCGCGATGCCGAGAGCAACGAGCGGCACTCCGCTAACCACACCAAGGACAGTGACGCGTGCATGAACGCCGGGGAGCACCCGCGCAGCAAATCCGGCCAGGAGCGGAAGCACGAAGCCCGAGAAATGGAAGTGCGCCGCGGTGAGGAGAACGATGGGCTCTCCAAAGCCCAGGAACTCGCTCCCCCATCTCGAGGCGATCAACCACACGCCTCCCACGGGAAGGTAGAGCATGCCGGCGCTAACGGCCAGCTCATGAGCGGCTCTTCGTTCTTTCCGTTCCCGGGTTACCAAGCGCATCAGTCCCCTGAACGCGACCAGGGCGCAGAACCCGGACCACGGGAGGCAGAGGAGCGCCGCACGTAGCCCGGGGGGAAGGGCAAAGGACCCGAGGAGGAGCAGGGCAGCGGAGAACTGCGCCCACGGGGCCCCAGGCGACCGTAGAAGACGATCGGCAGGGTCCCAGGCACGAAGGAGGAGATAGAGGAGACAAGGGACGGCCACAAGTGGGCCGACGAGCAGAAGAGCCGCCGCCAGGCCGGGCTGCAAGATGGAGCTTCCGAGGCTCCAGGACACCGCACCGAGGAACGTGCTCCACAACCAGGGCGATCTCGCACAACTTCGTAAACTCATCTTCATGGACTCCTAACCGCAGCCTGCCAGGGTTAGCAACGCCCTAGAATGTTTTTATTACCGAGGCAATATTTACCGTGTACGATGGCCCTATATCGTCGTTCTCGGATTGTTTCTCTCACCGTTCTCTTTCTTGAATCACGGCTCTCCCGCGGCGTCCAGTGCCTTTCCCGGCCGTCGCGGCGAAGGCCAGAAAGGAGGTTTCAACAAGAAAAGGAGGTCTCGATGATCCGTGACACTGTTCCGTCTCGGCAGGGGTTTACGCTGATCGAGCTCTTGGTTGTGATTGCTATCATATCTATTATCGCCGGGTTTCTTGTGCCGACGCTTCTTGCCGGTATCCGGGAAGCCCGCAAGGCCGAATGCTCGCACAACCTGAGGCAGGTCGGCACCTTTGCCATGACGTACTCGGGCAAGTCGGGAACGGGATGCTTTCCCTTTGCGGGGGCAGAGCCGTCCCGAGCCCACGAGTCCTTGAACGAGCTGCTCGCGCTGTACACAGAAGAGCTCGACCCCGAGCTCTTCAAATGCTCGGAGTCGCCGGAGACGTTTCCGGCCGAGCGCGACGAAGACGGGAGTTATGTTCTCGGTGAGGAGAACCTGAGCTACGCCTGGGTAGAGAGGAGGACCAAGCCGACCGTGCGCAGACCCCTGGCTTCCGACCGCTACGTCGATGGCTTCGAGGATGAGGATGGTGTCCACGATGGTCACAGGGGCGGGATGAACGTCCTTTGGACCGACGGCTCCGTCCGTTTCGTTCTCACCGCGGACCTGGATCCGGAGACAATGCTTCCTCCAGGTCTGACTCAATAGCTTCATTTGTAGAGAGAGCACGGATTCAAAGAGACGATGAGCTCACGAGAACGAGAGGGCCGCCCCCTCGGGGGCGGCCTTTTTCAACTCGACTTGACGCTCGAGACGCCCGAGGAGAACCTCGCGCTCGACGAAGCTCTCCTTCTGGAGTGTGAGGCCGCGCTCGTCCGGGGGGATCCACCGGCAGACGCCGAAGCGCTGCGCTTCTGGGAAAGCCCCACGTATTTCGTCGCCCTCGGCGTGTCCGGGAAGCTGCTTGACGAAGTCCGCGTCGAGACCTGCAGGAGTGACAGGGTTCCCGTCCTCCGGCGCCTCTCCGGGGGCGGCACCGTGCTCCAGGGGCCGGGCTGCCTCAATTTCGCCCTCGTGCTCGCGCTCGAGCCGCGCCCCGAGCTCCGCGACGTGACGAAAAGCTACGCCGCCATCCTCTCCCTCATCGCCGGCAGCCTGGAAGGAGGAGAGGTCAGAAACATCGAGCACCGGGGCACCTCCGACCTGGCCCTCGGCGACCTGAAAATATCCGGCAACGCGCAGAAACGATCCCGTCACGCGCTCCTTCACCACGGAACGATCCTCCACGATTTCGATCTTGCTCGCCTCCCTCGCTTCCTCCGGGAGCCCGGAAAGCAACCCGAATACCGCCAGAGCCGGCGGCACGAGGACTTCGTCTGCAACATCGACCTGCCCGTCGGGGCCATCAAAGCCCGCATCGCGCGCGCCTGGAACGCCGTGCCTCCCGCTTCACGCCTCGAGCTCCCCGACCTGAGCGGGCTGATCGCGGAGAAGTACGCGAATCGAGCCTGGATCGAGAGGTTCTGATCGGAAAGCATAGACATATGATGATGCCCCTCACCCGCTCCGCCTCGGTCCTTCTCCTCTGCGCTTCGGCCGGTTGCGTTCAAACGGAGGTTTCCTATTTTCGGCAGCGTGGGGGGGTGGCGGATAACGACACGCAGCCCCTGCCAGAACGATTCGATGCGGGAGAACAGCTTCTGTGGCGGCAGGAGCTGGCTCCGGGTCACTCGACTCCCTGCGTCTTGGGGAGTCGCATCTTTGTTACCACCTACGCTAACGAGAAGCTGGCCACCGTCGCCTTGAATCGCGAAACGGGCGAACCGCTTTGGACGCGCGTGGCTCCCGCAACCCGGCTCGAGCAGTTCCACCCAACGAGTAGCCCTGCCGTCGCTGTGCCGGCCTGTGATGGGCGGCGAGTCTATGCCTTCTTCGGCAGCTACGGCCTCCTCTGCTACGACCTCGAGGGGCAGCTGCTCTGGTCCGAGGAGCTGGGCCCCTTCCAGGATGAGTTCGGCGCGAACAGCTCGCCGATCCTGGTCGACGGCAAGGTGATCTTGAACCAGGATCACGACGTCGGAAGTTACTTGCTGGCTCTGGATAGCGCCACCGGCGAAACGGTCTGGAAAGTCGACCGCGCCGGCTTCACGCGCAGCTACGCCACGCCCGTGGTCTGGAAAGTGGACGGCAAGAAGCAGCTGATCATCGCAGGGGCACTGCAACTGATGGCCTACGATGTGGACAACGGCAGCAAACTGTGGTGGGTGAATGGGCTGTCCCGCCTCGTCAACCCGACGCCGTCAGTCTCCGACGGCATCCTCTACGCGACGGCGTGGACACCCGGAGCCGACGCCGGCAGCCGCATCTCCATGGAAAACTGGGGAGAGGCCGAGAAGAAATACGACAAGGACGCCGACGCGAAGATTACCCGAGAAGAGTTGCCCAAGGAGGGGGAGGGGAACGAAGTCCTGATGCGTTTCTATCGCGTCGACCTGGATCAGGACGGTGGGCTGAACCAGGAGGAGTGGGAAAAGTACGCCCAGATTTTCGAGAAAGCGCAAAACCGTGTCCTGGCGATCCGCCCCGGGGGTTCAGGCAACGTCACGGAAACACACGTCGAGTGGCACCATGGAAACAAGATCCCGTTCGTCTCCAGTCCCGTGGTCTACCGTGGGGTCGTCTACATGGTGAAGGATGGTGGCATCCTCACAAGCCTGGATGCCAAGGACGGCGCCGTTCTGAAGGAGGGGCGAGCCGAGGGCAGGGGCACTTACATCGCCTCTGTCGTTGCCGGCGACGGCAAGGTGTACCTCGCGGACGATGCGGGCATCTTGACCGTGCTCGAGGCGAGCGGTGAATGGGACATCGTGTCTTCCCACGACTTCAAGGAGCGCATCGTGGCCTCTCCGGTGATCGCAGACGGCAAGATCTATCTACGCACGGACGAGGCGATTTATTGCTTCGGGTTGCGTTGAGGACGCTGGCCTGACGCAAAGCCTTGCAGATAAACCACTTGCGGGATCACTTCGTCTTTTCGCCCCGCAGAATCCGTGTGAGCCCCTTTCGCAAGACCCGCGCCTGGAACGGGTGTCCGGGCTTCATCGCATTGAAGGTTCTGACAAACTGCGCGGCTGTCGAGATGCGGACGTCGTCGACATGAGTGACGATGTCGTAAAGCCTGAAAGCGGCGATGTCGCGGCTACCGGCGGTCAGTTCCCGGTTGACTTCATCAACGAGTACGCCACGACCCTCCCCGAGATCGACCTGGGCACGAAGCATGTCGGGGACCTCCGAGAGGACGAGACCCGCGTACTTTCGAGAGTCAGAATTGGCGGACCTTCGTCTCGCGCCGCTCCGGGGCGTCTGCACCCCTCCGCGCTCCGGTTGATTCAGCACCACTATGGGTCGCTCCACCGGCTCTCGAGGACCTGTTGCTGCGGTAGTCGACTCAAGGAGGAGCGCGGGTTCCCCTTCCCGAGTCTTCCATTCACTCACACGAAAGCCGTTGGTCTCGAGGATCTTCTTGACGAGATCGTAACCGGCCTGTTCGATCGTAGCCGGGATCACGATCGTCTTCTGCGCAAGCGCCGTGTCGCTCGACTCGTAGATGACGGGTACGCCGGTATGATCAGCGAGAAAACGGGCGAGCTCGAGAGCTGGAATCTCACCCTCAGCGATTCGGACGGCTTTGCCCTGGAGGCCCGGTTTCGCCGCGAGGGTGCCCTCCGGCGAGACGGCGGCCGATCCCTCGGTAGCGACAACGAACTCGCCCCGGCCTCCCGGGATGCCTTGCACGATCTCCGCCAGCGAGCGAAACCGCCTCGGCGTTTTCCCCGTCGCTTCGAGGAGAGCCCCTTTCACCGAAAAGGTGAGGCGCGCCCGGTTCTCGCCAGCAACGATGGTTTGCGCATGCAAAACGGTGACCTGCGTACACAAAGCGAAGATCGGGCACCACAGGAACGGAAAAGCGCGCCTCACACGGCGTAAGGCCGGCCCTTTCCGAAGATTCTCAGTTTCCATCAATAGCTCCCTTTCCTTCAGCACTCAGCTTCGGACAGCGCTACCGGACGCGACATTGTGCATGATACAGCAAGAATTCGCCCCTTTCTTGCCAGCCCAAGAAATCCGGGCTACACGCGGGCTGCGAGCGCATCCCGGTAAAGGTCGAGGTACTTTGCCGCAGACTCCCCCCACGAGTAGTTCCGCGTCATTCCCGACCGGATGATCCGTTGCCATCTGTCAGGATCCTTGAACGCCCGGACGGCGCGCTCCACGGCGTCTACAAGGACTTCGGCGCGGTAGTCGTGAAAACCGAAACCGTTCCCATCTTCGGGTGAGGAGTCGCTGTCCGTCACCGTGTCGGCCAGACCCCCGGTAAGTCTCACGACAGGAACCGTACCGTACCGCAAGCTGTACATCTGATTGAGTCCACAAGGCTCGTAGAGAGACGGCATCAGAAAGATATCAGCGCCTGCCTCGATCAGGTGAGCCATGGCGTTGTCAAATTTGAGGAGCGCAGCAACCCTTCCGGGGTAACGCTCCGACGCGGCACGAAGGAATTCTTCGTAACGGGGCAAGCCGGTGCCGAGAACCACGAGTTGGATCCCGGCCGCAAGCAATTTTTCCAGGCTCGAGTGGATCAGGTCCAGCCCCTTCTGGTCGACCAGCCGGGTGATCATGCCGACGAGCGGGTCCTGTATCCTGGCGGGATCCAGCCCTGCTGCCTCGAAAAGCTTTTCCTTCGCCTGGCGCTTTCCGCTGAGGTCGTCCACATCATAAGGAACCGGCAGGTACGCGTCACTGGCCGGATTCCACACTTCGGTGTCAATGCCGTTCAAGATTCCGACGAAGTCCGCGCCACGGGCGCGGAGCACTTCGCCCAGGCCAGCCGCGATGCTCGGGTCCTCACAGGTTTCACTAGCGTACCCCTGACTCACGGTGTTGACTTTTTCAGAAAAGTGCACCCCTATCTTCATGAAGTTGACGCTGCCCGCATGCTCGAAGGGACTACCGGGCCGGAAGAGCTCGGGGCCGAAGCCCGCCAGTTCGAGGACCTCCGGTGCATACGCTCCCTGGTAACCAAGGTTATGAAGGGTATACACGGAGGCGGCAAGCCCGAGGACCGGATCCTTCTGCAGGTGCAGTCGCAAGTAGGCAGGAGCGAGAGCCGTTTGGTGGTCATGGCAGTGAAGGATATCGACGGATCCACCCAGCTGGCGAAGCCCTTCGAGCGCGGCCCGCGTGAAGAAAACGAAGCGTTCCGCCGTATCGGGATACTCCTTCCCATCGGTTGGATCGACATACACGCCATCGCGACCGAAGTAGCCGGCGTGGTCGATCAGGATCACACGGACTCCGGGGGCGGGGCTGTCAGCCTCGAGAAGCTCGAAGGGGATCGAACGCGAGCCGACAGTGGTCCGCAACGCCCCCCCCAGTCGCCGGACGCCGTGCTTACGCCGATCCACCGCGTCATAGGCAGGAAGAACCAGCGTGACCCGCACCCCCAGCTCCGCGAGGGCCGCCGGCAACGCGCCGGCCACATCCGCCAGCCCCCCCACCTTGACGTAGGGCACCGCCTCCGCAGTCAAGAAGGCGACGTGCTCGGGGCTCCTTGGGATGGCGAAGCCTGGTCGCGCCCGTTCTTCGTCGAAAACCTCGAAGTCAATGTCGGGGAAGATGTTGTTGTGCCTTTCAAGCTCCTGCAAGTGAGCCTCGGCCTCGCCGTCAACGAGGCTTTGGAGGAGCGCATCAAAGTTTTCCAGGTGTTCGTGAACCCTTTGTGCCGCGTACTCCGTCGATGTGCCGCTCTTCAAAATGAAGGGCCAGTCACTTGCCTGCGCCAGCAGGAGCTCACGGGCGGCTTGATTCAGGACGCGCCGGGGTACGCCGCGCGCCCCCCGGTTGCGGAACGCGGCCCGCGCCATCGTCCCGGAGGCGCGATGAAGTAAGGGGTAAATCCAATCGTTGCTCGAGTTCAGCCAGACCTCGTTATACCCCTTGCTGCCCCAGCTCGACGCCGAGGGAACGGACGCCTGAGCTTCCGGATGCTGCGCGAGGTACTCAGACGGGGTGATACTCACAACCGAATCTTGATCGAAGGCCATTTTCCTGAGGAGGAAATTGATCCACTCCGGACCCTCGAACCACCAGTGGCCAAACAGCTCCGCATCGTAAAGAGCCACCATGACCGGGGGCCGATCCATGCGAGCGCTAAGCCACTCCGCCTGTCTCTGCCGCCACTGGAGAAACTGTCCCGCATGCTCTGCCGCTCGCTGCACGGCGTGGGCCCGGACGTAGGGCTCCTTGCGTTCGGTCCGCCCGGTGACGCGATGATACTTTAATCCCGTCTGAATGCGGATGCCGTCCGGTCCGATGTACCGGCCAATGTAGTCGAGGGGCATCTCGAAGCCTACGTCCCGGTGAAACTCGCGGTAGTCGGGGTGGGCGGGAAAGCCCTCCTCCTGGCTCCATACTTGCCTCGCACACTCTGGATCGCGCCCGAAAGCCGCCACCCCGGACGGACAGGCTATGGGGGCATGAACCCCATAACGCGCCCGTGTGCTGCCCTCGAGGATGCCATGGGTCTCGAGGAAGAAGTAGCGGATGCCCGCATCGGCAAGCACCTCATCCAGGCCCGGGTAATAAGCGCATTCAGGTAGCCACATTCCCTGGGGATCCCGTCCGAAACGCTTCCTGTAGTGCTCCATAGCGACAGTCACCTGGGCCCTGACCGCGGAAGGCTCGTGCCGGAGAAGCGGGAGGTAGCCGTGAGTTGCCGGGCACACGACAATCTCGACGAAACCTTTTTCCTGCAGACGACCGAATGCACCCGCGACATCCCGACCACAGCCGCGCAAGTAGTACTCGCGCAAGCGGACGAATCGATCACGGTAAAACTGGGCGACTTCCGTCCCTGCAGGGTCGTACCTGTGCCGGACGACCTCCTTCTCCGAAAGCTCGATCAACTCCTCGAGCCTGCGCTGGAAACGTTCCCGCAACAGCTCGTCATCGAACATGGAGACGAGGGTCGGAGTCAGGCTCATCGCCAGGCGGAAGTCCACTCCGTCCCGGACCAGCCCCTCCAGCATTCTGAGGAGAGGCAGGTACGTTTCCGTCATGGCCTCGAAGAACCAGTTCTCCTCGAGAAACCTCTCATGGTCGGGGTTGCGGACGTACGGGAGGTGAGCATGCAGGACAAGAGCGAGATAGCCATTCGGTGGCGTCGAAGGCTTCCCCGTCATGATGGGGGTGGGTCACCGCCCCACGGAACCGATCCGAGCGTGAAGCGGAGCTCGAAAGTACCGTCCTTCCGGACATGAACCGGGATGCCCTCGATAACCAGATCCGTTTCGGGGCGAGCGTGACCGTAAATGACTATGTCTGCCTGAACCTCCAGGTGAGCTCGATCTCCCGCGGAACGCCCGCCCGGACTCGAGGGAGCTTCGCCCGCGAAACCCACGCTCGAGATGCCCGAGACGAAGTCGGAGCTGATGCCGATCGATGGCGACGGTTGCCCCATGGCCTGCCCCGTGGAGTGGGTACGCCTCACAGCAGCCGCAGCCGGCACAACGCCCCCCATCGGCACCGGGTCGGCCACTCCGACAATCTCCGGTTCTTCGTCCGAGGAAGCCAGCGCTGCCTCCGCCGCAAGCGGTGTCCCAACCGGGGCGATACTGACAGACCACCGGCGCCGCCAAAGGGGGCTCGGAACGCCGCCGACAGGCTGCCGGCTGTCGTCGAAAAGAGGCGCTTCGGCGCCCCGGGGAAGATCGACGAGATTCGAGCGGACAAGGGGCTTAAAGCGCCCCTCCAGCGATCTGAGACCGACCTCGGCAATCAGGGTGCTCCCAGGGCTCGGGAGGCTCAAGTAATGAGTACCCCGGGCAATGTCGATGGCCACGTCGAAACTCGCATTGGCATTCGTGCCATCAAAGCTCCTGCCATCAAAAACGAGGCCCGAGACTTCGTACACGCGGAGTGCGGCTCGCGCCCGAGCCTCTCCCAATTGCTCACGCGCTCGAGCTACGGCACGCGGGTGTACCTCCCAGTAGGCCACCGCCTGGTGCGGGTCCAGGGCTTCGAGAACGAGGCGGGTGCTCAAGACCGAAGGGGCTCCCGCCTTCCTCGCTGGGGTCGACCGCGCTCTCCGCCTCGACGGAGCGTTTCGCTTGCCGGCAGTTGAAGCGCTTCGTGCCTGTTTGCGCCCCAGAGTCTTCCTCTCTCTCGCCGGCTTGTTGGCACCCCGTGCACCCACCGCCTTCTTCGCCACCTTTTTTTCCGGCGACTTTTTCGCCTTGTTCACCTTCTTCTTGGCGTCAGGGGTGGCAGTAGACTTCTTCGCCTTCTTCTTGGCTGCCGGGGCCTTTCCCTTGACGAGGGAGCCCGCCCTCGAGACCTTGGAAGCAACCTTTTCGAGGAAAGCCTTTGTCTTACTACCCACCATCAATCTGGCACCGGCAGTCGACTTGGTCCCTCGGCCCTTGTTCGCGGCCGGCTTCTTCTTTGCCGCTTCTCTTTGAATACCCATGACTTATCTCTGCGCTGGTGACCCATTCTTCGGAAGCTCCATCGAAAGACAATAGAGGTTTCCGCAACATTTGCAAGGCTTCTCTCTTCCGCCGCGTACGTTCCCGTACCCGAAGGGGAACGTTCACGGGAACGAGAAGAGGGGCTACACGGGGACTGATTTACCGGACCCTTCCACAGCGCCTCCGGCCTTCGGAGGTGCCTCTTCTATCACCGTGGGCTGGCCTGGCCGTTCGGCAGGAGCTTCCTGTCCCGTGAGGCGCGAGACCCGTGCCAGTGGGTCCTGCTCGATGAGCCCGGGGATCTCCTGGTCGAGAATGACGCAGCGGATTATGTAAACCGTCACGGGGACGGCAAGAAGGAGGCCCCAGACCCCGGAGAAGTGCTCCCCGATCGCCAGAACGGCGAGCACCATGACGGGATGCAAGTGGAGCATGTCGCCGAGGATTTTGGGATTGAGGACGCTGGTCTCGATGAAGTGAATGACCAGGATCGCGGCTATGGCTTTGAGCGCGAGAAATATGTCGCCTCCGGGCTGGACGATAGCGACGATGGCAATCGGCACGCTCGAGAGGACCACACCCAGGACCGGTATGAAGCTGCAAACGAAAACGATGGCGCACAGGAACACCTCGTTGTCGATCTGCAGGGCCCGGATCGCGACGAAGGTCAAGATGGTGTTGAAGATCGCGATCAGACCCTGGGCCTGGAAAGTCCGGCCGATCAGGCGCCCAAAGTTGTAGAGGCCCGGCGCTATTTCCTCATAAAAGTCGCGCACGCGGCTCTGCTTGAGCATGAAGATTCCGCGCCGCAGTCGAGGCATGTCGAGGGTCATGAAGAAGCTCAGCAGAAGGGACAACGCCAGCTGAAGGGGTATCGTCACCAGGTAGGCGATCGCCCCCTGAATCCACCCCACCAGGGTTTTCAGGCCCGCCTCGATGTATCCGTGGAGGTTGACTTCAAGGCGGCTGTAGAGGTCACTGGCGGTGAATTTATGGGTGAGGTCCTTGATCTCAGCCTGCTCGAACGCCACATGCGCTTGCTCCAGTCGTTCGTTTTCGCCCGCCGGGACAAGCTCGCCCAACGCGACGGCGAACTGCTCCCGACCGCCTTTGTAGGCGTCTCGCAGCTCGAGATACTCGTCGAAGTCGTAAGAGTCGTAGGGAAGACTCTGCATCGCAAGCGCCGGCTCCTCTCCCTCCTGAGCTTGCTCGTAAAACTCCCGGAAGCGCTCCGTGTACTCGGGAGAGCTTCGCAGCGCCAGGCGGGCCGTGTCGATCACGTCGCCCTTCCATTCCTCACGATAGGCAGCGCGATCGGACTCGTCGAGGTCGATGAAGATCATTTCCTTTACGCTCTTGTCGCGATGATTCTCGTAGTCGGCCTCTTTCCGCCGCTCCTCGAGCGGAGGAAGATTGAGGTACGGCGGAGCATCTTCATAGACCATTTCCCACTTCTCGATGAGTGTCTCGCGATCGGTCGCGAATATGCCCGGGGCCTTCTCTCGTAGAAACCAGGAACCAAAATGGCTCTCGATCCGCCCGCGATGGGTCTGCTCCGCCAATCGTTCCTCTATCTTTCCCAGCTCCTTGTCCTCAAAGGCCCCCTGGAGGTTGTAATCGAGATCGTGAAAGGAATCGAAGGCGATGACAACGGGGCCCAGCTTCTCGAACTCCTCGAACGCTTTGACGTATTGCGGGTCGTTTCTGCCACCGTACGCGCGATGGAAGAGATAAGGCCCGACGACCTTGCCCAGGAAGGTGTCGAAGTGCTTCCGGGGCTCCATCAAAGTCATTTGATTGACGAGGGCCTTCCCCTGGAGGAACATCTTCGGCGCCAGATAGTTCCCCGCTGCATAAAGCCCGAAGAGCAAGAGGACGAATCCGGCCACGGAAAGAATGCGCTCGAACCAGATGTTCTCCCGACCCGGCACGACGAACCGGGCCACCTTCCTCACGGCGCTCCGCATGATGTAGGTGAGGATGAAGGTCATGAAGATGATGAAGAAGAAGTGCCGCAGCGTATAGACGACGAGAAAGAAGAGACCCCAGATCAGGATCTTCTCCCAGGGCAGCCAGTCAGGGACCAACGGCTTGGCTCGCTTCCGAGGCCGCTCTCCGTCAGAGGCTCCGGCAGGCTGCGCGGAACTCGCAGGTGCTATGGGTGAACTCATTCCAGTATTAAGGATAACTATTCCCGCGAGCTTGGGCAACTAATCGAGGGTGGCGTCCTTTGTCGGAATCTGAGTAGACTCTGGCCCATGAAGGTAGGTTATCGGCCACCGCCCAAGTCCCCCTGGCTTCTCAGGCTGCGGCTCAAGGATCTTCTTTTCACCCACTGGCCCGTTCCGAGCGCCGTAGTTGAAAAAGTTCTTCCTGGGCCACTCGCGATCGACACCTTCGAGGGTCAGGCCTGGGTCAGCGTGGTCGGCTTGACCGTGACGGATCTCCGCGTTCGGTGGCTCCCCCCCTTTCCGAACATTTTCAGCACCGTCCAGGTCAACGTCCGAACCTACGTGAGAATGGACGGCGCCCCGGGAGTCTTTTTCCTGAGTATAGATACGACTAATGTCCTCGCGGTGTGGGGCGCACGACGCTTCTTCCGCCTTCCTTGTTTCCGTTCGCGCATTTCTTCCACGAGGTGTGGAGAGCGTTTTGAATTTTCATCGAGCCGGCGCGAGAGCGCGGCTGAGCTGCGTATTACCTATCGACCGGGAAACGAGTCGTTCCAGGCAGGGCAGGGGTCTCTCGATGAGTGGCTGCTCGAACGCTACCGTCTTTACAGCGCCGACACCCGCGGCCGGCTCTGGCGCGCTGAAATCCACCACGCGCCATGGTCCCTGCGACCTGTCGAGGCCGAGGCTGCAACCAACACGATGACCCTCGGTCACGACATCTCACCGCCCACCTCGAGACCCCTCTTTCATTTCACGCCGGGGCTCGAAATGTGGTGCGGGCGTCTGCTTTCTTTCCCATTCCCGTGAACGTATACGGGTTTGAAGCAGGCGAGACGCCCGCACCACAAGGCTCCTAACGCCGGACCACCCTGGCCTTCTTCTTCCCGCGCCGGCCTGTTCCGTTCCCGCGGGCTGGCGAGCGCTTTGCCCGAGTGGCTCTCACCGTGCGTTGACCAGCTTCGAGCCGTTCCTCCGCAACCGCCTGGGCAGCGGCCAGCCTGGCGATGGGGACGCGGAAGGGCGAGCACGAAACATAGTCCATTCCGGCTTCGTGACAAAACTTCACCGAGCGCAGGTCGCCTCCATGTTCCCCGCATATTCCGATCTTCAGATCCTTCCTGGCAGCACGGCCGCGCTCGATTCCGAACCGAACGAGCTCGCCCACGCCTGACGTGTCAATGCTCTGGAATGGATCTCCGGGCAGGATTCCGCCCGACAAGTAGTCCTGCAGAAACCCTCCCATGTCATCCCGCGAGAAACCGAAGCTCATCTGTGTCAAGTCGTTCGTTCCGAACGAGAAGAACTGTGCGTGCTCCGCGAGCTCCCTTGCCGTAAGGGCCGCCCGCGGAATCTCGATCATTGTGCCCACGAGGTGAGGGATCTTTTTCACGCCCCTATCCGCACAAACCTCCTTGTGGACTCTTGCGATGAGCTCGCACTGGTGCTTGAGCTCGGCCTGGAGCGCGACCACGGGCACCATGATTTCAGGCAGCACTTTCTTGCCCTGGGCCACGAGTTCGGCCGCAGCCTCGAAGATCGCACGAACCTGCATCTCGGTGATATCGGGGTACGTGATACCGAGGCGAACCCCGCGGTGCCCCATCATGGGGTTCGACTCGTGCAGGCTGTCAGCTCGCTTCTTGGCCTCCGCGAGGCTCATGCCGATCGATCCAGCGAGCTCCTCGAGCTGGCCGTCATCTCTCGGGACGAACTCGTGCAGCGGAGGGTCGAGAAGGCGAATCGTCACGGGGAAGCCATCCATCGCTTCGAGCGTCGCCTGGATGTCGTTCTTGACATAAGGGAAGAGCTCGTCGATCGCCTCCCTGCGTTGCTCCGGAGTCCGGGAGAGGATCATCCGACGAAGCTTTCTCAACGGTTGCTCCGAGTTCACTCCGTAGAACATGTGCTCGGTACGGAAGAGCCCGATGCCCTCTGCACCGAAGGATCTCGCGCGCTCCGCATCTTCCGGCGTATCCGCGTTGGTGCGCACCTTGAGCCGACGGAGCTTGTCGCAGAGGGCGAGGAACGTGCGAAGGCTCTGATTCTCTTCCGACGCATCCACCATCGGCATCTTTCCCTCGTAGACCACGCCTCGGGTCCCATTCAAGCTGAACCATTCCCCGGCGTTGAACAAGCGGTCGCCAACCCTGATCCGTCGGTTCTCGAGATCCACTTCCATGCCCGAGCAGCCGACGATGCAGCACTTGCCCCACCCGCGAGCCACGAGAGCCGCGTGCGAAGTCATCCCACCTCGAGAGGTCAGGATCGCCTCGGCCGCGCGCATGCCCTCGACATCCTCCGGGTTGGTCTCGTCGCGCACGAGGATCACTTGCTTGCCTTCCGCAGCTTCCCTCACCGCGTCGCTGGCCGTGAAGACGAGGGTTCCTATCGCTCCGCCGGGACCCGCGGGAAGCCCTTTCACCACGGGCTCAGCCGTTTTCTCAGCTGCCGGGTCCAGAATCGGGTGGAGGAGCTCATCTAGCTGATCGGCGGTCACTCGCATCACCGCCTCCTCCAGCGTGATGAGCCTTTCCCTCACCATGTCTGCAGCCATGCGTACCGCCGCGGCGCCGTTCCTCTTACCGACACGGCACTGCAGCATGAAAAGGCGCCCCTTCTCGATCGTGAACTCGATGTCCTGCATGTCGCGGTAGTGCCTCTCCAGGCGTTTCTGGATCGAGTTCAGTTCGCGATACGCCCTCGGCATCGACCGCTCGAGACTCTGCTGGCTGGCGTTGTATTCCGTCTTGGAAGCCTCGTTCACGGGCGCCGGCGTTCGGATACCGGCGACGACGTCCTCGCCCTGCGCGTTGATCAGATACTCGCCATAGAACTGGTTTTCTCCGTTGCCGGGATCGCGAGTGAAGGCCACGCCCGTGGCGCAATCCTCCCCCATGTTTCCGAAAACCATTGCCTGAACGTTGACGGCAGTCCCCCACTCGTCGGGAATTCCCTCGATACGTCGATAGGCGATCGCGCGCTTGCCGTTCCAGGAGCTGAAGACTGCGCCGATGCCGCCCCACAGCTGAGTGTCGTGGTCATCGGGAAAAGGCTTTCCGAGCACCGCAAGCACGCGCTCCTTGAACCTCTCGCAAATCTCCCTCAGATCGTCCGCCGAAAGGTCCGTATCCGATGTCACCCCCAGCTGGTGTTTTTTTTCCTCCAGAATACGGTCGAGCTGACGGCGAACGCCCTGGTCTTCATCCGGCTCGATTCCCGCTGCCTTCTCCATAACCACATCGGAGTACATCATGATCAATCGGCGGTAGGCGTCGTAGACGAAACGGCCGTTCCCGCCCGTCTCCTGCAGCAACCCGGGAATAGTCTTGGTGGTCAGACCAACGTTCAGTACCGTTTCCATCATGCCCGGCATCGAGCTTCGCGCCCCCGAGCGCACGGAAAGAAGCAGGGGTTTCTTCGGGTCGCCGAGCTTCTTCCCCATAATGCGCTCCACCTTCTTGAGCGCCGCAGCCACTTGGGGCTTCAGTTCTTTCTGGTAGCGCCGTCGCCGCGCGTAGTAGTAAGTGCAAACCTCTGTAGTAATGGTGAAACCCGGGGGAACAGGGAGGCGAAGCTTGGGGTGGCCCGCCATCTCCGCCAGGTTCGCACCCTTTCCCCCAAGCAGGTTCTTCAGACTTCCATTACCGTCAGCCTTGCCGTTCCCGAAGAAGTACACGTACTTTCCCTGCTTCGTCATGTGGAAGTCCTTTCCTGGCGGCTTGGTCGATCTAGGATGCGGACATCTTCTTCTTGAATCCAGGGAGAGTCCATACTAAAAAATAGTGCTACCTTACTAGAGGAGTTTGCCCAATGGCTCACGTCGTTTGCGAGCCGTGCGTTAACTGCAAGTACACGGATTGCGTGGAAGTTTGCCCGGTCGACTGCTTTCACGAGGGTGAGAAAATCCTTTATATCGATCCGGAGGAGTGCATCGATTGCGCGCTTTGCATTCCGGAGTGCCCTGTCGAGGCCATTCTGCCGGACGTGGACGTTCCTGAAAAATGGGCCAGCTTCATCGCCTTGAACGAGTCTGAAGCCAGCAAGCACCCGAAAATCACCCAAAAACAGGACCCCCTGCCGTCCGCTCCGCCGCGTAGCTAACCCGCGGGGGTACGCTTAGAGCGGGCTTAACGACATCTCCGTCTTCTTTTGCCCTGCTGTGACAGGACCGTGACAATGCTCCGGTAAGATTGGGAGTTCTCTCGCTGGCGATGCGGCGAGAACCGCCCTTCTCGTGAAGCGAAGCAAGCTCAAACAGGCCTCCGCCCGCTCCTTTTTCAAGGTTGTCCCTGGCGTCGCACTGGGGCAAGCAGGAGTCGACGGGGGCTGTCTCTTTTTATAGCTCATGCTGACGCCTTGTTTGAGCCGATTCGCAGGAGTCAGCCGAGCCTTGTGGGAGGACAAATGCCCTTGCATTCTGCTCTCTCAGGCTGAAAGCTGGCGTCTGATGATCTTTTCATTGCACCGCCTGCTGCAAGCAACTCACAAGGAGATCCCTCGATGAAACTATCGGTCATAGGGACGGGTTACGTCGGCCTTGTAACAGGGTCGTGCTTCGCCGACTTCGGCAACGATGTCGTCTGCTACGATATCGACGAGAAGAAGATCGAGACGCTGAAGAAAGGCCACATCCCGATCTATGAGCCTGGGCTCAAAGAGCTCGTCGGACGAAACGCAACCGAGAAACGTCTCACGTTCACTACGAACGTCGAGGAAGCCGTCCGCGGCTGCGAAGTTATTTTCATCTGTGTGGGAACGCCACAACGGAGCTCTGGCAAGGCCGATTTGACCTACGTCCTGCAGGCCGCAGAGAGCATTGCTCGTCACATGGATCAGTTCACCGTCGTCGTGAACAAGAGCACCGTGCCGGTTGGAACAGCAGAACGCGTGGCGCGGCTCATTGCCGAAATAACAGACACTGACTTCGAGGTCGTTTCCAACCCAGAGTTCCTCAAGGAAGGCGCGGCGATCAAAGACTTTCAGAATCCGGACCGCGTCGTCATCGGCACCGTGAGCACCCGGGCGAAGGAGATCATGGGAAGACTCTACTCGACCATCGCCAGGGTCAACCGGCCGATTCTTTACATGAAGCCGCAGACCGCGGAAATCGTAAAGTATGCGGCCAACGCCATGCTCGCGAGCAGGATCTCGTTCATGAACACGCTGACGGGCCTCTGCGAGAAAATCGGCGCCGACATCAAGGACGTCGCAAAGGGGATCGGCCTCGATACCAGAATCGGCCCGAGATTCCTGCAGGCATCTCCCGGCTACGGCGGGTCCTGTTTTCCGAAGGACGTCCGTTCTCTCGTTGACACCATGGAGAGCATGCAGGTCAACGCGAATTTCTTTCGCGCCATCGATCAGGTCAACGAGCTGCATAAGAAATCGCACCTTGCCCGCATCCAGCGTTTCTTACCCGACCTGCAGAAACAAACGATCGGCATCTGGGGTCTGGCATTCAAACCCCGCACCGATGACATACGCGAATCCCCGTCCCTGACACTCATAGAGCAGATCCTCGAGCAAGGAGCCAAAGTGATCGCCTACGATCCCGAGGCGGAAGAAAACACGCGCAGGGAGTTTCCCCACATCCAGTACGCTCCTACCCCGTATGACGCGGTGAAAAATGCTTCCGCGGTGGTGGTCATGACCGAGTGGGATGTCTTTCGCACCCTCGATTTCGCACGCGTCAAGGCGCTGATGCAAAAGCCGATAATGATCGACTGCAGGAACATTTACGACCCAAAGGAAATGCACCGACTTGGGTTCGATTACGTTGGTGTCGGACGGGTGGCAGTGGAATCGGACGTGCCGACGCAGACGGTGTGACAGTTTTCGATTTTCGATCTGCCATGGAGAGGCCACAATAGAGGTTTCTTTCGAAACCCGAGGTCTCTGAAATCGAAACTCGAAATCCGAAAACCGAGAGGACTCCCGACGATCAGCCCCGTTCTGCCCTCGCCAGCGTTCGGCGCGTCGTGGTCAAGATCGGCACCAACGTACTGACACGCGGTTCGGGTGAAATGGCGCTCGAACGTACGCACCGTCTCATTGAGGAGATGGCGCAGATGCGACGGAGGAGTATCCAGGTCATCGTCGTCTCATCGGGTGCCATCAGCATGGGTATGGATCGTCTCGACTTCAAAAAGAGACCGACGTACCTACCCGACAAACAGGCCTGCGCCGCCGTGGGACAGATTCGTCTCATGTCTGTGTACGAGCAGGAGTTTCAGCGCTTTGGAATCGCCACGGCGCAGATCCTCCTTACAGAGGACGATTTCGCCAATCGCGTCACGTATCTGAATCTCCGCAACACGCTGGGTCGGCTTCTGGACAGGGGCGTCATTCCCATCGTCAATGAAAACGACAGCGTATCGACCAGCGAAATCGAAACGGGACCGGAGGAGGGAGGTCGCCGGTCCATTTTCGGGGACAACGACCGGCTCTCCGCTCTGGTGACGTCCAAACTGGGGGCGGATCTGCTCGTCCTTCTTAGCGACGTAGATGGCCTGTACCCCCCAGACCCGGAGGCCGGCACATCTCCCGACAGCCTCCGTTCCCCCCTGTCGGTCGTGAGGGAAATCACTGCGGAAATCGAGGCCATGGCGGAGGGAGGTAACACGCGGGGTCGAGGGGGAATGCAATCCAAGCTTCAGTCGATCAAAGTCGCACTCGAAGGCGGGGGAGTTGCCATCATCGCGAACGGCACAACGGAACGAGTTCTGGAACGCATACTTCAAGGCGAGACGCTTGGAACGATCTTCCTTCCGAAGCGGAGAATCGCCAGCAGAAAACGCTGGATTGCCTACGCCAGCGCCTCATCAGGAAAGGTCGTCGTCAACGCCGGGGCTCGCGACGCGCTGATGAAACGAGGGGCGAGTCTGCTCTTCGCTGGAGTCGTCCGTGTCGAGTCGGACTTCAAGCGTGGCGACGTGGTTCGCATCGTCGATGAGGCCCAGGTGGAATTTGCCCGAGGCATCGTCAACTACTCCGCGCGGGATTCCCTTCCGCTCCTTGGAAAACGTTCTGCGGAGATCGGCGAAATATCCGGGAAAAACTACGAAGAGCTCGTCACGCGTGACAATATCGTGTTGAGGGAATGAATGATAGACGCCTACTCATAGAGCAGAAATTTTCTACGGCGCTGAAGGTAGATCTCCAGGTCATGGTCCCAGCTGCTAACGATCTCCTCGAAAGGCGTGTCTCCCTCGATGGACTCCCGAAGCTCCCGGGTGCAGGCAAGGCGATCGAAAGTCGCCGCGCGGAACTCGAATTCTCCTGGGTAAAGTCGTTTGACGGTCTGGATGAGGGCTACAGCAACCGTCACGGACCGATAGGCCTTGCGATCCGTGATGCGGACGTCGACGCCGAAGCAGGTTTCGCCCTGGTACTTTGAAACGGAGGGCGTGAACCTCACCGGGACAAAAATGCCGCCGGGAAGGTCGAGCGCGTTGAGCTCTGCGGCGAGTCGGGTGGCATCGATCCAAGGAGCGCCCGTCCAGTGGAACGGCCGGGGGGTTCCACGTCCTTCACTCAGATTGGTGCCTTCGATAAGGACCATCCCCGCGTAGACGAGGGCCGTATCCACGGTAGGAATGTTTGGCGAGGGCTTCACCCACTGAAGACCTGAGGCTTCCTGGAACGAACCGCGCTGGTATCCTTGCATGGGAACGACGTGCAAGGAAGCGCCAAGCTCGAGCTCCTCGTTCACCATGCGGGCGAACTCCCCGACGGTGAGGCCATGGCGGAGGGGAATTCGGTGGGATCCGACGAATGACTGGAAGCCGTCCTCGAGCATCGGTCCTTCCACAACGGAGCCGTTGATCGGCACTGGACGGTCCAGCACCCAAACCTCCGTCCCGGTCTCTCCGGCGGCAGCGAGCACCTCCTTGAGGGTCGAGATGTAGGTATACGCCCTGACCCCGATGTCCTGTATGTCAAAGAGAAGGGCTTCAAGGCCACCGAGCATCTCACGCGTGGGTCGCCGCACTTTTCCATAGAGGCTGTAGACCGGCACGCCTGTGAGCTCATCGAGGCTGTGATCTACCCCGTGTCCAGCAGAGACTTCTCCCCGTATTCCGTGCTCGGGGCCAAAAATCGCCGCCAGCGTGACCTTTGGAGCCCGCGCCAGGAGCTCTGGAAGCGCCACGAGCCTCCTGTCGACACCCGTCGCGTTCGTAACCACTCCGACCCGCTTTCCCTCGAGAACCGAATACTGGTCGGCCGCGAGAACGTCGAGCCCCGTTTTCACCTCGGGTACACAACCCGTGAGCAGAGTTGCCAGAAGTCCTGCAACGAGTCCGACGGTGGAAAGCTTCACCGACTTCGCCAGAGCCGTTTCGATCCTACGGCGGCTGCCGAGATGATCGCCGCAAGCAGGAAGACGACGCCCGCTCGGCCGTCGCCCGTGAAGAGCGTTCCCATCAACCCCGCCAGGCCAAAGACGACAAGCCCCTCCGCGACCCAGGTCGCTGGACGTTGCGACTCTCCGAGCCCGGCGTCCCCTCCTTCCGCCCCACCGACCCCGCCATCTGCCGGAGCATGATATTTGGGTGCTGCCCCCTCACCCTCCGCCCCGCCGATCCCACCTCCCTGGACGTAGTCATCCCTACGCTCTCCGCTCGGCCCCGGCAGACCGAGGTCCCTGGGCTCGTGGTCTTCCCCCACATCCGGCGAGTCTCCCTTCACGAGCCGAGAAACGCGCACGCAGATACCCAGCACCAGAACAAGCACGTAAAACGTAGTCATGTGGGCATTATTGCTCACATGCCACTCAATCGGCAATCGACAATTTTCCATCGACAACTACAATGCGATGGATCATGAAAAAAACTTTCTATCTGGTCGACGGCCACTCGCAAATTTTTCGCGCCTACTTTGCCCCGTTCAACATCTTGACCGCGCCCTCCGGGGAACCGGTCAAGGCTACGTACATTTTCACGCAGATGGTTCTGGCGATCCTGCGGGAGCGGAAACCGGCCTACTTCGCCATAGCCATGGACGTCCAGGACTCGACGACGCAGCGCCGACAGCTCTTCGAGGAGTACAAGGCGAACAGAGAAGAGACGCCGGAGGACCTGCCCCCACAGATAGAACGCATCGTGCAGATCGTCACGACTCTCGGGATTCCCATCTTTCGCCAGGAGGGTTACGAGGCGGATGACATCATCGCGACGATTGCGGCGCAGCTGCCGCCCGAGGGGGTAGAGCTCCGTGTCGTAAGCCGCGACAAGGACCTGCATCAGCTTATCAACGACAGCGTGAAACTCTGGGATCCTTTGAAGGACGAGCTCATCGACACCCAGTACCTCGATGAAAAGAAGGGTTTCACCCCACAAGAGGCGGTCGAGATTCAAACCCTTACCGGGGACAGCGTCGACAACGTCCCTGGAATTCCGGGCGTAGGAATCAAGACCGCCATCAAGCTGATAAAGAAATATGGCACCGCGGATGAAGTCGTCGCTCACGCTGCCGAGCTGACACCGAAGCTCCGCTCCAACGTCGAGGCGTTCGCAGAGAACATCTCACTTACGCGCAAGCTCGTTACTCTCGATCGCACCGTGCCGATGGAGTTCGACCTCGAGGCGTGCAGGGCGAAGCCCATCCCCGTAACCAAGATGCGTCCTATCTTCGAGGAGCTGAGTTTTCGACGGCTGCTCGATCAGCTGGATGCCGAGGAGCAAAAGCAGGAGGGTGCGGAACCAACGCAGGAACGGTCGGAGAGTGGCACCAGTGGCCTGCCGGAGAGCGCTAGCCGGCCGGAGAGCCCTTTCGGATCCAGCTCTGAAACGCTCACCGTGACAGAGGAAGGCCAGTATACCCTCATCGATACGGAGGAGACGTTTGACCGTTTTCTCGGCGAGCTATCGCAGCAGTCCTGCTTTGCTCTCGACACGGAAACTACGTCGCTTCGGCCGGTCGACTGCGACCTGGTAGGGCTTTCGTTCTCCTGGAAGGCGGGCGAGGGCTATTACCTACCCGTGCGCTCCCGCTTTGGAAAGACCCTCGACATCGAGAGGACGTTAACAGGTCTGCGGCCGATCCTCGAGAATCCCTCGATCCAGAAATACGGGCAGAACATAAAGTTTGACCGCGAGGTGCTCCGCACCGCCGGAATCGCTCTCGCCGGCATCGCCTTCGACACCATGGTGGCCTCCTACCTGCTGCGCCCAGAAGCTCGCGGACACGGCATGGACGCGCTTGCACGAGAGCTCCTCGGACACCAGACCATCCCTACCGCGGCGGTCATCGGGAAAGGGAAAAACGAGATCACCATGCTCGATGTCGATACAGCGCGGCTGGCTGACTACGCGGGCGAGGACGCTGACATAACGTGGAGGCTGTACGAAAACCTCTCCCGGAAGATGGAAGCGTCCCCCATGAAGAAGCTCTTCCGCGAGGTGGAATTGCCTCTGGTCGAGGTGCTCGCAGACATGGAGTACGAGGGGGTGCGTCTCGATTGCGATCTCCTCGAATCCATCAGCAGGTCCATGGGGAAACGCGTCGAAGAGCTGAGAAAGGAGATCTGGAAAGCGGCGGGGCGTGAATTCGTGGTCGACTCACCGAAACAGCTGGCGGAGATCCTCTTCGACGAGCAGGGGCTCCGGAGCGTGAAGAAAACGAAAACCTCCCGCAGCACCGACGCCGAAGTGCTCGAGACCTTGTGTATCGAGACCGCGCATCCGCTGCCGCGTCTCGCCCTGGAATACCGCGAGGTCTCCAAACTCCGCGGCACCTACGTCGATCCGCTACCCCAGCTCGTCTCCGGTCGGACGGGACGACTGCACGCCAGTTTTCATCAGACAGTGGCGGCCACTGGACGTTTGAGCTCCTCCGACCCGAATATTCAGAATATCCCCATCCGCAGCGCCGAGGGACGCGAGATCCGGAGGGCCTTTGTGGCGCGGGACGCAGACCATGTCTTGGTCACGGCAGACTACTCGCAGATCGAGCTCCGCATCCTGGCGCACCTGTCCCAGGATGAGGCGCTCCTGGAAGCCTATCAGAACGATCAGGACATCCACGCCTTCGTCGCCGCACAGGTGGCCGGGATCCCGCTGGAGGAGGTGACCAAGGAGCAACGATCTAGAGCCAAGGCCATCAATTTCGGCATCATCTATGGGCAGGGAGCGTTCGGCCTGGCCCGGTCCCTTCGCATTCCACGGCGGGACGCAGCCGACTTCATCGATGCCTACAAGAAGCGCTACGCGGGCATCGTACGGTTCATGGAGCAGTGCGTCGCGGAGGCGGAAAAGACAGGCCGGGTTTCGACCCTCCTCGGCCGCCAGCGCACCATCCCGGAGATACACTCCAGGAATCGCCCCCGGCGCGCGCTCGGAGAGCGACTCGCGGTCAACACCGTGGTGCAGGGCACGGCCGCCGACATGATCAAGGTCGCCATGGTCCGCGTCCATCGACGCATCCTCGAGGAGTCTCTGCCGGCGCGACTGCTGATTCAGGTCCACGACGAGCTTGTCTTCGAGGCTCCCAAGGCCGACGCCGAAAAGACGGCGGAAATGGCGCGCAAGGAGATGATGGAAGCACTTCCCCTGAGCGTACCCATGCGCGTGGACGTGGCCTGGGGAGACAACTGGCTGGCGGCGAAGGAGTAGGTGTTACGGTCTCGTCGCACGCGGAGCGTGCGAGTTTATTTTAACCGGCTTCTGCCCGCTGTTATAGAAACCCGAAGCGTAAGCGAGGGCAGAAAAGAACTGCGTTGCTGTGGGGTGGTCTCCCGACCGCCCCACCGATTGGACGGGGATCGTTGGGGAAGGGAGATCTTCGGTCGGCAGAGTGAGCTCAACGAGCTCTGGCAAGTGGCCCTCGCAAAACTCATGGAAGAACACAGCGAGGGGGCGACACCCACCGACGCCCTCCAGGCGATGGCCGAGATAGTCATGCAGAAAGATCCTGTCGGCAACGTTCCAGGCCGGAAGGACCGAGACACCCCCATCTATACGGTCGTCTACCACGCAACCGAGGATGGCCGCGCGTCCTGGGTCGAGGGAGCCGTGGCCTCGACCCTGCGGATGGATCCGGGCACCGTGAGACTCGTCCACGAGCCCTACCTCGTCGAGCGCGGTTACCTGGTCGTACCCCGCGCGGCAGGGAGGCCACCTCGACGGCTCGGCAGCGCTGCACCCAGCCCCGGTTGGTGCGGAGTGGATAGCTCAGATCGCCCCACCGTCGTGAGCTGATCCATCCCTACGGCGGCGGAGGGTTGAAGCACGGCCCGAACCGATCGCAGGAGAGTGCATCGGGTGTAGGATCGTCGTCGCACTCGCTGAACGGCTCTGCAGGTTGTGGTCCACCGAGGAAGAGGTACTGGGCGAGCGCGACGGCGTCGGTCAACTCGACGATGCCGTTGTCGTCCGTATCCGTGCTTTTGATGCAATCTGTCTCGGTGCCCGCGAAAGCGAAGCGGAGGATACAAATCACGTCACTGATGTCGTGGGTGCCGTCGACGTTGCAATCTCCGCGTCGAAAGCCGCCGATCTTCGGCGGATCGAAGTCGACCACGCAACTGCCGACGGTGATGTCCCCGCCCGCCACGATGGCGATGACCGTGTAGACATGCTCGCCGTGGAGCGGTTCCTCCTCGTATCCGAGCACAGCAGGGTTGAGGCTGGCCACCAGCTCGCCGTCGCGCAGCACGCGCAACTCTGTCGCCTGGATGTTGCTGTCCACCGCATCCCAGCCGAGGACCACTTGCGGTGGCACCGCTATGCCGCCGAAGACCTCACAATGGATATCTGCAACCGCTAATTGGGATACACCAGCCATGAGAAGCGCCGCAGCGGTCACGATTCCCATTGGACTTCGCAGTACTTTTTGCATCGCTTCCTCCGCTGTCTCCGAAACGCCCATCCGGCACCGAGACTATCACGCGCCGCGCCCGTCAGCGAGCTCTATTTTGGGCTCCTCTCACCGGGGCACCTGCAGCTCGACCACGTCTCCGTCCTCCAGCGGATAGTCCTTTTGCACAGCTTGGCCGTCGAAGCGAGCCGAGCCCCAGACCCTGGCCTGCCGGAGGGTGTCGGGAAAATCGCGGTGGATCTTGGCTGCGAGATCCACCACCCTCTCGCCGCGCTTGAGGACGAAGGGAGAGGTCTTGTCGGCGGGTTTTCCGGGCTCCTTGGAGTAGACCCTGACGCACTCCAGCATGTCGAAGACCGCCCGGGGCAAGGCATCGAACCCCTCGCCGGTCGTCGCTGACATCGGCAAGGGATCGAATCTTCCCTGGACCAGCTCTCTCAGAATATCTAGCCTCTCAGCCGCGCGCGCTTCATCGATCTTGTTCGCAATCAGATGTGCCGGCAGATGAACCAGGACGGCCTCGGTCTCCTCCGCTTCTTGTCCCCCTTCAGCGTGTGGGTCGTGAAGCCGCACGCGACCCTTCTCGATCACCTCGACAATGGCCTCCACGTCTTCCAGGAGAGAATCGGCGGCGAGATCGGCCACGAGCAGCACCCCGTCTGCCGACTTGATCAGGCCCAGCATTCCGGATGGAAAGTAGTCGGCGGTGATCGGCGGGAGGTCAACAAGCTGGATCTGGACGTCCTCGAATGCCAGCATTCCCGGAATCGGCCCCTGCGTCGCAAACGGAAAAGGGGTCGGCTCTGTGGAAGCCTTGGTGCACCGCGAAACGACTGCGGACTTTCCAGAATTGGGCGCCCCCAGCAGCACCACTTGCCCCGCCCCACCCTTTTCCACGGCAAACGGATCGAACGCCTTCTTCGATTTCGGGCGGCTGGCCTCCGTGCGTAGTTTGGACAGTCGCCGCTTGAGGTCCGCCTGGAGATGGTCCGTGCCCTTGTGCTTGGGCATGATGGCCAGCATCTCTTCGAGCGCGGCGATTTTGTCCGCAACGCTCGTCGCCTCCTTGAAAGCTTGCTCCGCCTTGTGATACTGGGGAGTCAAATTGGCTGGCATGCGGCTATTATAGCGGCTCCCACGATCAGGCGGAGTATTGCTGATGAGAAACCGGCCGGGAGAAGAGCAAGGAGTCACGGGCACACTGACGACCTCTTGTGGCGTTGTGCACTACCGTAGGCTGGGTTCCGGGCAGCCGATCGTTTTCCTTCATGACTTCGGGACCGACCAGCATTCTTTTGCTTCGATCTCGTCTCGACTCGTGCACAAGCACCACATCGTTTCGCTGGATCTTCTGGGCCACGGGAAGTCTGAAAAGAGAGCCCCGGACCTCTCCATTGCCGCACAGGGGCAAGCCGTTCTCGAGGTGCTGCGGGATCTACGACTGGGTGGGGCCGTGCTCGTCGGGCACTCCCTCGGTGGATCCGTGGCGATCCACGTTGCGGCCGCGGCGCCGCAAGCAGTATCCAAGCTGGTGTTGCTATCGGCGGGATGTTATGCCTATCGGACTTCCCCCCGCTGGCACCTCCTCCGCTTCCGCCTCCCGTGGGCGGCTCTCGGGATTTTCAGTGGACCCGATAGGATCTCGAAGGTTCGGGATTCCCTTTCCTTGAACCCGCGGGTGCAGGCGTTGACGGGGGAAGGACCCGACCCGCCGTCACCCTCGGATGCAGCGAGCTGGAAGGCGCTCGGGAGGGCGTACCGACAGTGCACCACTCACGCGACGCTCGCCGAGATGGAAGCCCTGGTGGATCACTCCCTGCAACACCCCACCCTGGTTGTCTGGGGCTCAGACAACACTCTTTTGCTCCCGGCATCGGCTCGCTTGCTCTTCCGCGACACGAGAAACGTGAAGTTCATCGAAGTGGCAGGAGCCGCACACGCGGTCCATGAAGACCAGCCTGAAACCGTCACGGATTTGATCCTGGACTTCCTGGATTAGGATGCTGGTAGGAATTAGCCTGTAGCCATGGAAAAGAATCAGGAACAAAGCGGAGACGAGGTAGTCGACCTCATCGACGCCGACAATCGCGTCATCGGACAAACATCGAGGCGCGAGGTGCGGGCCCGCAACCTGCTTCACAGGGGTGTCGGAATTTTGTGTCGTAACCCCGAGCAGGCCATCTACGTACACCGCCGCACCAACACCAAGGACGTGTTTCCAGGCATGTACGACATGTTCGTCGGCGGAGTCGTCGCCTCGGGGGAAAGCTACGAAACGGCAGCCAAGCGCGAGATCTCCGAGGAGCTCGGCATCGTCGGACCCGAGCCGCGGTTTCTCTTTCACCATCTCTACAAGGGCCCCCTCAACCACAGCTGGGTCGCCGTCTACGACGTGGAATGGGACGGCCCCATCCGTCACCAGGAATCGGAGGTGGCCTGGGGACAATACCTTTCCATGCAAGATCTACTCGGGAAGCTCGAGACCTGGAGTTTCGTACCCGACGGGCTCGAAATCTTCCAACGCTACCTGCAGGACGGTAAACAGTCCGGGGTCGGGTCCAACCCCGGCGCAGGGTAGGGCGCGGGGGGAGGCAAGCCGCCAATGAACAGATGGGACAAGGTGAAGATCCCATCTGAAATGTTCACCTGGGTATCGTCGTTCGCGTCGCAGGCATCCAGACAGGTGGGCACCACACCTCCCAAGAAGAGGTAGATGAGAGTGAAGATCCCGTCCGACAGGTCGACGCCCGTTGCCTGGTTGCAGTCGCCACGCAGGAAGACAACGGTCTCGACTTCGCATATCCCCTCGCGCTCGTGGGCGCCGACGTCGATGGGATAGTCAAGAGCGGGGCACGTGCTCGAAGAGCGTCGACAAAGCCCACCCAGATCGGCAAGGCTGTGATCCGCATAATCGGAGTCACCGCTATCCACCGCCGGAGAGTTCGGGACCAGGCGGAAATCGAAGAGACCCGAATCGACAAAGAGCGGATCCCCGTTAAAGTTGCCGCCCGCGCCCGTCTGGGCCAGCCCGCTTCCTTCGAGTCGGTTGTGAAGGATAACCATCTCCGCTGGAGGGAAAGAGGTCTGGGAGGCTGCCTCGAGGTTGAACTCGCTCTCGGCCCCGACTCCGAAGCAGATGTTGTTTGCAAAAATCAGAGGAACGCCCAACCCCTCCTGCTCCAGGTCTGCCAGGTTGTCCTGATAAATCACAAAATCCCGAATCCCGGTGAACGTGTTGTTCAGGAACTGCAAGTCCAGCGTGTGGTGTGGCCAGACGGAGAGGTAAATCCCGTTCTTGACGGTGATCGGTCCCGATTCGCCGCCCAGCACAAGGCCATTGACGAGGTTGTTGACCACCAGCGCGTTCAGTGTCCCACCGGAGGCAGGAACCTCCGGATCCTCGGGTGCCGTCGTGAACTGAATCGCCGCGGCCGCTCCCGTGAAGGTGTTCCCTTGAATCACGGCAGTGACTGTCCCTTGGGAATCCAGGTGTACATCGACCCCCGCCCCCAGAAAGCCTCCCGGCGAATACTCGTTAATGTCGAGAAAA